>WLWE01003016.1_pt1 | contig 10145 bp, 16 predicted proteins | sample 6718301 | NCBI WGS metagenome assembly WLWE01 (sample SAMN12718691, study PRJNA515312) | sponge metagenome | isolation source: marine sponge | host: Mycale hentscheli | place: New Zealand: South Island, Marlborough, Capsize Point | collected 2003-05-01 | reverse complement strand
ATTGAAAATATGATTAACAATTTGTGAAATATCATATTCTAAAACTCTAGTATCAAACTCTTCATAATCAGGATAATACAGAGAAACTCTTTCATCATTTATATTATTACAAAAACTCTCTAAATCTTTTATTGGGTCTACCAATAAATCATAATCTCCTTTCTGAATCTTAGGGTCAATTATTACAAAACGATGATGTTCACCAAATGTTTTAGAATCTAATATTGCCTGTCTTAAAGTGCTTAATACAGCCGTTGTTTTACCGCTTCCGCTAGTACCAGCCCATAATACTCCTAATCTCTTTTTATTCGGTTTGTATAGTGTCTCTACGGTCATTCTGCTCATTTTGCACCCTCCTTCGCCTTAGTGCCTTCATGGGATTCCTCAAGAAACTTCCTATATTTCTGAAAAACATTTTTCTCCTAGTTTTATCACTATTTCTAGCAACATAGGTAACTGGTGGAACATAAGCGGCTGACATTACTGTAGCCCAAACTAATGTAGGATTTAGATTAATAGAAATACCGTTTTCATCCATTAAGTGCTGTGTTGCTCCGGTCATCGCTTCATAGTCTGTAGGATGCCTTGTAACGCCCCATTCTTCATGTCCTGTAACTCCTCTGCCCCAATGTGTTAAACCTCTATCAATTCCCATAAATCCCCAATTGATTAATTGGGTTTGAGTGGCTCTTTGTGCTGCCGACATCCCTGCGACATCTCCTGCTGCTAATGCTCTAATTGGTTTAGGTATTGTCGGCATTATAGCGTCTAATTCTTCATCAGATAACCATGAAATATCCGAGAATTGGTCTGTTTTTGTGTAATCCTCTTCCTCAACTTTTTGATTTTGGTCTGTTTTTGTGTAATCCTCTTCCTCAACTTTTTCATTTTTGGGGAGTTTTTGTGTAATAGTTTCAGAGTTTTTCTTGAAATGTTTGTAAACTGCTGCTCTTGATTTTCCTTTACCTTTACCATGTCCGTAAGTATCAAAAGTTGACTGATATTTTCCTTCATCTGTAGGATGTTTTTCTGCTCTACCCAAACTTATTCCTCCTCTTCTGTTGCTCTTAAGAAAATTAATATGTCATCATTTGAATACACTAAATTATATTTCTTTTCTTCTTCTTTTTCTACCTTTTCACTCATTTCATTTCCTCCACTTTTCTATCAAACATTCCACCAACTTGATTCATCATTAGTTTAGTTACTAAGGGGTTTTTCATAACTGCTTCTACAGCGTTAGCAAGAGAATGTTTAGGACTATTTGTTTCAGTTCTTGATTCTACATAGGTTACACAAAATTGTCCTAATCCTCCAAATAAAAGAGTTGAATTAATTGCTCCTAAATCTTCTCTATATTCTGCTAGAGTATCAAGAAAACTCTTCATATCCGCATATCCGTTCATTATTACATCGTCTAATTTTTCCCAAAGAAGTTCATCGTCCTTCCAATCCATGTGTCTACTTCCACAAAAACTCAGTTCATAAAACTTGATGAGGATAATTTGAATACCAATTAGTCATTAAATCTCCAAATATCTGAGGCTTGTCTACTCCCCATAGCCTCTTAGTAGAGTCTCCTGCGGGTTTTATTGTGAAAGAATGTGGTGCGAATATATTCATCAATTCCATATTATTCCTCATTCTTGCTTCTCCTGCTGAATAAGGTCTGCGAATAGTAGTAGACATTTCTGTTTCATTTCTATGAGTTTCACAAAAACTGAACAAACCGTTAGGATAATCGCCTTTCAAAAATAATGAGGCCGAACCTCTATAGACAGTTTTTGTGTAATCATCCTGAGTTTTTACAGAATAGACTCCTGACATCAGGAGTGCTAATTCACCACGTTCTTCTAATTCCCATTGTCCTAAATTATGAGGAGAAGGTAAAGGTCTTGAAGGAATATTAGTGAGTTTTTGTGTAGGGAATATTACTCCATCAGTAGCCACGCTTAGAGCCTCAAAATCGTTTAGCCTAGCCAACTCCCCTATTCTTGCTCTTGTCGCTCCTGTAATGGTCGCAGCATAGCAAGGATTCCATAATTTTCCGGTTTTACCTCCAATAGCCTGAATCGTTTTTCCATAAGTTGAGTTCAACATAATTTTCGCTAAATCATATTCTACAGAACCCTTCTCACTATTCATTTTTATTTCATAATGATTTTCAATAAATGGTGCAAAAGGTCTTTTCTTTTCATCTTCTAAAAAGAAACAATGAGTTCCATAATGAATAGAAGTATGAGGCCATTTTATCGCCTCTGCTATTTCATCAGCAGTAAACCAACCTCTAACTAATCTAGGAGTAACTATAGTTCCAGTTCTACTCATTTGAGCCAAAGGATGAATCGGTAAATCAGGGTTAAATAAAATCTGTATTTCACAAAAACCCACTTCAAACGGTTTTCTAACTTTCATCCAATCTAACCAGTCGTCTTGATTATCTCCCACAAACCATGCTCCTTTACGGTCTGATAAGTCCGGTAAATGGTGCATAACATATGGATAGGCACTTGCTAAGTCTATTCCTTGAGTATCAGGATGATAACCTGCACCTACCGTTTCAAACCATCCTCCACGATAACTAGATTGAGCAGCCTGTAAAATAAATCTAGTATTAGGTAACTTCCTCATATCATTTATTGTTGGTATTTTACAAGTATCTAAGAGATTTCTTTGAGCCACATTAGCCAAAGAATAAGGCTCAATAAATCTGATATTATTTTCAACATAATTAGTTCGTTGTCGTCTTGCTAATTCACCCGCCAAAACTGCATCAACAATAGCGTATTTATCTATATCTTCTCTGTAATAATCTCGATACCCTTTTTCATCAAATCTTGAAGCGTCTAAAATACTACCATCGAAACATTTTTCAATTTTAGATTTATTCAAATATTTCTTAGCAGCGTTGTTCAATCTCATTTTACCATAAAACTGAGAAATGTCCCACCATTTACAAGTTCCTAATTTTGCTTTTCCTCTTCTCCATTGTATTGGATTAAAGGTCAAAGATTTACCTTCTAAATATGAAATCTTAATCATTCTGCCTTTGACTACAGGAGTATAATTTCCTGTATCTGCATTTATTGTTACTTTGTTATTTCCTATTTCACCTTCCGTAGTTTTTGAAGCGGTTAAATCCCACATTACTTTAGGATGTAACATTCTCAAAACTGCTTGAGCATCAAACTTTAGATTCCAAAAGAAATACTCCAAACAAACATAACCCGCCTTACCTGATTTTCTCCACCTTCTACAATGTTTATTATCATATAATATCTGAATCAGATGATTAAAAGTTGCACATTCCCATACTCCTTTTTCCGTACTAAATAACCATAATTTTCCTTCAATAGTTTCTGTGTCTGCTCCAATCATATTCCATGTATGAATACTCTTCTTTGCAGGTACTTTTCTCTTCTGATATTTGATTTCAGGTAGTTCGGATAGGGGTAGCCCTAAACCACCGTTAGAAGCCCGTCTATTGACGACTAATATTGGTTCATTGGACTCCGCCACTACCATACCCACTCATCTCCTCATACGCATCCCGCCATTCATCCCAGTTACCATACATCATACCATAATATTCTGCTTCTTCTTCATCTGAAATATCTCTACCCAATTCTTCTACTCTATTACTAGGTGCATCAGAACCTTGTTCCATTAATCTCTCTCTACTCAATGCGAGATTATCAGCCGTTCTTCTATCTAGCCTACTAGGTAAGGCTCTTGCAGCAGCCAAACGGGTCTGATTACCCGTTGCTCTAGCCAATCTTATTTCAGCCTCTCTCCTTCTTCTAGTATAGAGATTTGCTACTTCTATAGCCCTTTGTGTTCCGCTTCTAGCAATAGTCCCTCTTTCATCAAATCTTCCTCCAACTCTGACCTGCAAGGCAGGTGCAGCCCCTCTGCTCAATGCTCTTCTACTAACACTTGTTCTAACATTCCTAGAAGGAGTAGTTTCGCCCTGTAACCATCTTCTAACAGTTCTAGGAGTTCTTCCGTAAAATCTAGCCGTTTCTGCTACCGAAGTGTCCTCTACTAGATACTCTATTCTAGCCCTAAAAAGACGCTCGCTAGTATCTCTTTCTACCATAAATAACAACCAATTCCAAAACTCACGCCTAATAACGAAAGTAACCTAGCGAGTATTAACTGCTCTCTTAACCTTGCGTTCTCCATAGCAATTCGTTGCTCTCTTTTTGATACTGCTACAGCAGCCCCAATTGAACCAATTACTGTTATTAATGCCGTTACAAAATCACTCTTCTGAACCATCTGTTTCACCATACTTTAACAGATTTACATTTGCTTCATTCACTATTTGATAAATACGTCTTTTAGTAACTCTGAACATTTCAGATAATTCAGGAACTTTCCATTCTCCTGAATCATACATTTCAACAATCTTTTTCTTTTCTTTTTGATTTAATCTACTATACCGCTTTTGACGCATGAAACTAATGCGACATGATTCTGTTAATTAACCATCCGTTTTCACAAAAACTCACTAACTCAAAAATATCGTTTCTTAATTTACACAAAAACTCAGTAGTTTACAAAAATAAAAAGCATAATAAGGGAGTTTTTGTGCAACTGGTAATCATGTCAAACGTACTAAGCCCCGTAGTCGCAGGTGCAGGACTCGCTTTCAGTTTGTTATTCCTTATGGCTTTAGCAAACGGAGCAACAGCACTTGTATTCGGAACATCAGTAGAAGATTATGTCAACAGTAAAATGCCCGCAGGAGGCCAATAATTATGCTTCCCGTACCTAGTTTCAACCTATATTCATGGTTAGATTATGTATTACTTGCCGGAGGAGTAGTAGTAGGATTCAACCTATTTACTGCACCAATGAAGCAAGTTGAACAATTTATCGCAGGATTGAGGAAATAATCGGAGTGATTTAGATGACAGTAACATACTATCAATTAAACAAATCAACTACTTCTATTCCTACAACCGCAGGAACTTCTCAATATGTAGAAGGTTTCTACGGTGTTAATGGAACTCTCGAATATCTTATTGGTGAAATTGACTTAACTCTAGGCGGAACGGAAGCCCGAACTACGGACTTATCTGCTTTAATTAAATCTATGAAAATTACCATTAATGGTGATATTATCCATGACTGGATTAGCGGTTCTGCTCCCGAAGCAGGTTCAGCAATTGCAGGTAGATATGGATATTTCATTAATGCAATAGGCGGTCGTTCTCTTACTGCTCCTAGTGCTACAGGTGCTTCAGGTTCAGTTGCTTACATAGCAATACCAATTGGCTATGTTCTAAACACTCCAACACCTAGATTCGAGATTACTACAGAGTTCTATGATGCTAACCTAGTTTTAGGTGCATCAGCCACTATCACATCAGGTTCAATGACATGGTGGGCTAGATTCAATTCTGCAACTCAAAGAAGTACGAGAGTTATTTCCGCTACTTCTTATGCGTTTGCAGGTTCTAACATTGATGAACAAGTAGTCGTAAGAGTTCCTCAGACAACCCTTTCAGGTGCTACAGTTTTAGGTTGCTTAATTCAGAATGATTCAGAAGCAAATGAATACTCATCAAATGGTATTCGACAACTTGCTCTGAGCCAATTCTCAATGCCTATAGATTTGCATAAGTGGGCTTCTAATGAATTAGATAACGGAGTAGTTTATTCTAACCCAGTAGCCTCTTCTAATTCTCAGACTTACCATGCAGGTAGAGCAGGAATATTATTCGTACCTCTGTACGCTTTAGAAGCAAGAGACTTGACATGGATAATAGGTTCTAGTGCTGCAACTACAAGATTTTTCCATCCTGTTCTAACAGCCCCATTGAACGGCACTAAAGAGAGCCGACCTGTTCAAACACAAGCAGCAATTGGAAACGTGAATAAAACCGTTATCCAAATGACTGAATCAGGTACAGGGATATAATCAGTTTCACCATGCCTCTGAGGAGGTTGCTAGGGCTGCAAACCTAGCAATCTTCTCAACCCATGCGTGAGTTTTTGTGAAGTGAAAATATGCCAGTAGTAAAAGTATCAGGAGGGTACAAGGTTCGCTCCTATGTTACAAATAAATTATTGAAGCGTAAATACAAGACCCGTGCGGCTGCTGAACGTGCCGCTAGTACATCGAAGCGTAGAAGCAAAAGGAAGCGTTCTACAGGCTCTAGGAGAGCAAGGAAAGGGGGATATTAGATGAAAGATACAGAAGTATTAATTTTTATTCTAGTTGTTGGATTTTTGATAATGAGAGATTAAGGGAGTTTTTGTGAAATGCGTAGTTCAAGATTCTTTTCAAATGGCTCAAGAACCCCTACTGCGAAAATGTGGACTAGGGCTTTGAAAAAGGCTAGAAGGCAAAAGAGAGATAGGTGGCTCTAATGGCTAAAAGGAAACCCAAAATAGTAGTATTATCAGATAGAGATATGAAGATTTGGAAAAGAATAATGAAGAATAGGAGGAATAAGTAATGGCTACATTCAAACTAGGTGGTAAGAAAGTTACCCGTTCACAATATTTGAAAGCAGGTGCTAAAAAAGCACGTTCTCAAGGTCTTGTAGGTAGATGGAGATTTATTGAAAGGGGTAGTCCTGAAACCGTCAAAGCACGTAAGAAAATATTAGAGGCTAAAAATCCTGTTGTAGCATTTAGAACTTCAAAGGATTGGAAATCAGGTTCAAGAATTATTGAAGCACAAGAGTGGTTCAAATATTAAGGGAGATATTAAAATGGCTAGAGTATCAAATATAGATTTAACAACCGAAACACAATATGTTGATTTAACAGGTTCAGGAAAACTAATGATTAGAGTTTCAGGCGATAACGATGTACGCTTAGGATTCGACCAATATTCACTCGATAATAAACCGTATTTTACGCTAGATGCAGGTACTACCTATATCTTCGACCAACCATACCCGTTTGTGGGTCAAAACTGCTTTGTAAGGGCTGATTCAGGCACTTCCTCTATTCAAGTTATGATTACAGGCGGAGGGATTGAATGAGTAGCCCTATTAGACCTCCATTAACTGTAACCGAAGGAGATGGAAACCCTTCGGGTAGACCAATAAATAAAATCGTAGTTTCTAATGGAACTCTAACAATTAATGGAACTACTGCAACTATCACAACCGGAGGAGCAGGAGGTTCAGGAACGGTAACAAATGTTAGTTCAACAGACTCATTTATTTCTATTACAAATCCTAACACAACTCCTTCAATTACAATACAAGATGCTACCACTACTCAAAGCGGAATATTAACTTCTACAGATTGGAATACTTTCAATAATAAAACTGCTAATGCAGGGACAGTAACCTCAGTAAGTTCCAGTCAAACATTCGTATCTGTAGCCTCTCCTACTACTACTCCTAGTATTTCTATCGGTAGTGCATCAGGCTCGGCTACAGGTGTACTTACAAGTACAGATTGGACTACTTTCAATAATAAAACTGCTAATGCAGGAACGGTAACTTCCGTAAGTTCTAGTCAAGCATTCGTAACTGTAGCGGATGGTACTACTACTCCTAGTATTTCTATCGGTAGTGCATCAGCCTCGGCTACAGGAGTGCTTACAAGTACAGATTGGAATACTTTCAATAACAAACAAAGTTCTCTAACATTAACTACTACAGGAAGTTCAGGTGCAGCAACTTTAATTGGTTCAACTCTAAATATTCCTCAATATGGAGGAGGAGGAGGTACTATTGGAGGTTCAATTACCGATAATAAAGTCGCTGTTGGTGCTTCTACTGCTGATGATATAGAAGGCTATACAGATTTTACTTACAACGATTCAACAGATACTTTGACAGTCGGTGAAAAGATAGATTCAGCAGGTACAAGTCCACTTCAATTAATTGCAGGTTCTAGTAGTATATCTATCCTAGATGGAGGAGTAAATAATCATATTAATATCTCTCCCGCAAGCGGAAGATTAAACGCTCAAGCCTCAACATTATCTGTAGGCACTAACGCAGCCAATTCCGTCATATCTTCAAGAGGTGCATACGATTTAACTTTGAATACTAATGATGGTACAAACTCAGGTTCAATCGTTATTGCTGATGGTGTTGATGGACAAATATCAATCACTCCAAACGGTGCAGGAACAATCAAACTTGACGGAGTAGAATTAGATAATTCGGCTATCGCTACAGGTTATGTTTTGAAAGCGACTTCGGCTACTGCTGCGGGATGGGCTGCTGAAAGTGGTGGTGGTGGTGTATCATTCCCACTTCAAGGTAGTAGCGGTTCTACCTCTGCACCTACTTATTCTTTTAGTGCCGATACAGATACAGGGATTTACCTTTCAGGTGCTTCTAATATGGGGATTGTCGCAGGTGGTGTTTCTTACATTAATATTGGTGGTTTAGGAATAGTAGAACTAACTAGAAGATTGAGAAATACTGCGGGTACAGCAGCCCTCCCTTCATACTCGTTTTCAGGCGATTCAGATTCAGGATTTTGGAGTTCAAACCCTGATGAAATAAGTTTGTCTTTAGGGGCTAGTAGAATGTTTGATTTTCAGAAAAGTGGTACATCAGCAAAGTTCCAATTAAGAGGTTCTGCACCTATAATTGAATGTGATGAAGGAGGGGCGGATTTAAGTCTAAGAAGTGGAGGTGCTACATATGCTGAAATCTTAATTCAAAATGAAAATAGTAATATTGACATAAAACCCGCAGGAACGGGAAAAGTCAAAATTAGTAATGCTTACACTTTACCTTCAGCAGTAACAACAGCCAATGATTATGTTCTAACGGCTCAAACAGATGGAACTACTGCATGGGCGGCAGCAGGAGGTTCAAGTTATCCGGTATCTGGTGCTACGGCTATTAATGTAAATGATGATACTTTTATTATAACTTCTTTTGCACCTTGGCCTAGAAGCGTACTTTCTTCTAGTTCTCAATCTATAGATACATCAGTTCATTATATTGGTTTTATTCCTCCTAAAGATATTACATTAACTAATCTTCAAGTCAATATTACATCAGCAGGTTCAGGTAATCTTTCTATGGCTCTTTATACTTCTGATTCCGCAGGAAATCCTAAAAATCTGTTGTCTAATTCATCAGTAGTAATTGATGCAAGCACTACAGGATATTATACTTCTACATTGGCTTCTAGCCAAAGTCTTTCAGGTCTTAATTTGTATTACCTAGCCATAACTATGTCTGCGAACTCTTGTCAAGTTCGTTCTCATCCTTCAAACGGAGGAGGATGGGCTATAGCCCCAATTAACGGAATAGATAACTTCAACAGAGCATTACTATATGACGGAACAACACTAACATTTCCCTCTACCGTTACCCCTTCTCAATTAAGCACAAAATACGGTTTAACCCCATTAATAGGAGGCGGTTTCTAATGATTGAAAATAAAAAATATATTACCGACCATGAAGGAAATATTATTGAAGAAATAACTTTAGATATTTCATGGGATGAAATAAGAAGGGTTAGAACTAAAATATTAATTGATACAGATTGGAGAGCCGTCAAGGACAGAACTATGAATCAAGCATGGAAAGATTATAGAAAGTTCTTACGTGATTTACCCCAAAATTATACAGATTCAAATATGGCTATTTCAGCATTAAATGAATACGATATACCGGAGTGAAAATATGACTGTTAAAGAAAATCTAACTAGGATAATTAGACTTGAAGATGATGTAGAAGAAATCAAAGAAAAGGTCTACGATTTAGAAACTAATCATCTTGAATTAATGACCCAATTAAACACTATAGCAAGAGTTGGTAAATTAGTCGCTATGATGGTAGCAGCAACATTAGGATTTGATTTAGGAATGGAGGATATGATATGAATGATGATACTACAGATTTCTCAGGTCAACAAGGTAAAGGTAATGAAAAAGGATTTATCATGGTTATTTGGCTTCTAATTTTATTTATTTTGTTAAATGAAGTGGCCTTAGAATGGGGTTATCGAACATGATTTATACAGAGTTTTTGTGTAATACATCAATCATAGGCTACACAAAAACTCACCTAGAATGGAGTGAGACAAATGGCTGACAAACCTTTTCCTAGTTTGAGACAAGGAATAACTGCACAAAATCTCACTAAACAATATGAGAGATATGGGGATTTAATCTGTACTAAATATTCAAATAATTT
>WLWE01003015.1_pt1 | contig 10146 bp, 11 predicted proteins | sample 6718301 | NCBI WGS metagenome assembly WLWE01 (sample SAMN12718691, study PRJNA515312) | sponge metagenome | isolation source: marine sponge | host: Mycale hentscheli | place: New Zealand: South Island, Marlborough, Capsize Point | collected 2003-05-01 | reverse complement strand
TTATGAGTGGTCAAAGAGTGGTGTGGATATTCGTTTGCCCGCCGAAGCGATGCTGGACGAGCAGTGGAACACCGAAATGCGATTTGCGAATATTAAGAAGTTCTTCGATACGATCAAGGCGAGCAACTTGGGTGAGAAAGCATTACGCAAAATGTTTGAAGAAGGCTACGATACGGTTGAAAAAATGGCAACGGTTACACCGCAAGAGCTGACCCGTATCGAAGGCTTTCAGGCAACCAAGGCAAAGAACATCGTGGAAGGGATTAGAAACGCGCTGAAGGAGGCGAGCGAGCAAAAGCTAATGGTGGGCTCCAACATCTTCGGACGTGGATCGGGTCGTGATATTTTAGCAAAGGTTCTTAAAAAGTTCCCAAACATTCTTCACTTTGAGAGCGAAAGCTTGCCGGAAAACCAAAAACTCGAAAGAGGGATTGCGGCGATAAAGGGTATTTCGGAGGAGCGGGCGCTCCAGATAGTAGTCGCACTCCCCAAATTCCGCCGGTTCCTAAAGCCTCTTCGTCCTGATTTGGTAGCACCATTACCTGTCGACAAAGCACTCGCAAGTGAAAAATTAGGACCCCGCGGCACACCGCTTAGCGCGGCGCCGGGACCCCAGGGTACGCCACAGATCCCCAATCACCCTCTTGCTGGGAAAGAGGTCGTGACAACAGGAATCAAGGTTAACCTTGTGGAACCCCACCTTGCGAAGGTGGGTGCGTCTATCGGGAGCGGAGTCAAGGCATCTACGGCAGTTGTTGTTATAAGCGACGATCCGCTCTACTCCTCAGGTAAAACAGAAAAGGCTAAGAAACTTAATATTCCAATGATGACGGTTGAAGAATTTAAGAACAAATATTTTACTGAATGAACTAGTAGTTAGTCTAGGGTTCAAATTCGTAGATCTTGATTGTTTTCAATGACCGTTTGACAAAGTTCGCGATGCGAGTTCTCAGTTTTGAGTTATCCGGAGATGAATCAAATATCTTTTTTGACAAATGATTAGCAGTATCGCCGCCGTGGGGATATTCCGCTTTGATTGCACGGAGAAACCATTGCTCGCTGACTTGAATCAGTCGCTTAAAGTCAGCAGGTGTTACGCGATTCCATTCGGTTCCATCATACCCATATAACATGCTAGGTGCTAGATCGTAGCTTCGCAATGGGCATGTATCGCTGGACGCGTCAAACAGACCACTCCAAAGTGCCATCGTTGCGGCTTGAATACCTTGTTTTTGAAGAGTTTGCAGGAGACCGTGGCACACTGGCTTGGCGCGAATCACATCGGTATAACTTTGTGGAAGATTGTGGTGCTGCTCATTTAGCCATTCAAGAACTCCGCGCCGTATCTTTGATGGCTGAGCCATTTTTAAAAGCATCATCAGATCTTGTAGCTAATTTTTTTATTGTAGCTCCAATACCACCTAACACTCCTGTAAATAATGCGCCTTCAGTTCCAAATTTAATTCTATTAATTAATTGTCTAGCAGGATCGTTCTTATCTTCTTCTCTATTTATTTCTGTAGGCCCACCTAATAAATCACCAAAGGTTCCAATGCCTTCTACGTCTCCAACGAAAACTCCTTCGGCAACTCCACCAGCTGCGGCTCCCGTTAAAAACTTAGATCTCCTTAAACGTTTTCTAAGTTCTTTGCTCCCCGTGCCCGAAACCAATCCAGCTTGTCTTATGTTTAATTTACCAACACCTTCTGCTGTTTCTATTAATGCTTTACTTGGTTTAAAATAAGTATTGCTCTGTACTGCTCTTACTGCAGACTTAGCTAATCTCTGTCCTTGTTTAAAAGCTATACCACCAGGGATTCCAATGTTAACGAGTGTCTCTACAAGTTTACCTGCAGCTGTTGCTTCTGCTTTTTCATCAAAGGTTGTAAGATCATCAAAGAATGCTTCGACCTCTGCGGCTTTGTTTGTACCCGCACCAAGATCTAATAATGTTGCACCAAGAGAAAAGAAACCTTTTGGTATTGCGATAAGACCAGATGCAACTCCTGCAAAAACAGATTCAAGAGTGCCAACTCTATTGTTGGGGCCCGAGGATGTATTACTTAATAATTCGTCTATTGTTGCCATTTTTTATTCCTGCCTACCATTAATATATAGGTATGAAACTATTTTAGTCTTCTTACTACACCATTCACATAATCATATAATTGATTACCTAAAGTATATGTTCCGTTTCCACCATTTCTTTTTTCAATATCTGCTTTTATTACAGATTCTGGGTTAAGTTTAAATGATTCCTTGTCTTGAAGTTTCTTTAAGGTATCTTCACCGCCAAGCGATCCTTGATATAATGTACCAGTAAGTTCTTCATAATCTTGAGCTAAAATACTAACCCCACCTTTAACTCCATATCTTATACCGCCTCTATCTGCTCTATCTAAATCACCAATTGTAGTTAACGATCGTTTTCTTTTTTCAATTGCAATCGGGTCTGTTGCTATAGCTTGTGCTTGAATTTGTTCTTTTTTAAATTCACTTTCAATTCTAGCTAGATCTAATTTTTGTCTTAAATCAACGTCTTTATCAAATTCTTTACTTACTCTTTGTGTAATATTTCCAACTGTATCAGAATCAATACCACCTGTTCTGATCTCGTCACCTGCTGCAATTAAAGAATCTGCAACAGCAGCATCTCTAGATCTTTTCTCAACAGCTTTTAATAATCTTGATACAGATGTTTCTTTTTTACTTCCGTCTTCATTAAACTGATTTCCTTTTTCAGTTGTTTGATTTATGGTATCTGCCGTTTTACCTCTTTGTCCAACAGTGCTACCTTTTTGTCCCACAGTTGGCTCAGGTTTGTCTTTAAATAAATCAAATCTTTCTCCTGGAATTGCAGTGTCAATTGCTGTCTTCAAAAAAGATTTAACAGCAGGTCCTCCGTATGTGGCTGCACCTGTTAAAAGTGAAGGAGTGTATATAGTTGTAAATGGATTTTCTCTTATAGCTTGTCCTATTATTTTAGGATCTTTAAATGCTTCTTTAAATGAAAGTTGTTTAGAAGAAAATTTTACAGGAGAATAACTACCTGTTGCATCTTTCACCCTGTCCGTAGTTCTTGAAACTGTAGGTGTAAGAGTTCTAAATCTTTGTGTAGGAAGAAGGTTTCTTAATCCCTGCATAGAAAAAAAACTAGGTTTCGTTGGAGTAGCTATACCAGCCGCTCCAGGTTTAGTAAAAATGCTTTTACCTATATCTTTTAAAAATCTAGGAGATGCTCTTAACGCCGCTAGACCAGATGTTGCAAGGTACGGAAGAGGATTAAAAAATCCAGTTCTAGTTCCCATTGGTTGTCCTTTAATAACACCACCACCAATAGTTCCGCCGTTAGCTTTAGGCTCTCTAATGCCATCCATTATACCTTCTTTTACAGGACCGCCCATTTTGAACATTGGTCTATTTAATGGTTTCATCTTACCTCACTACTATTTGTGGTTTAGCAAATATCTTAGCGTACAATCCACCAACACCTAATGCAGTTCCTAATGCTTTATCTAACGCACTTGTTTCTGCACCTGTCGGTAGTTGTGGAGCAACTGCACCGAATCCTGCTAGTTGTCCTAAACCAGCTCCGTATTGTTGTAATCTTTGTTGTGCTTCAAAGGCTTCTGATTGTGCTGCTTGTTGATCAGCGGATAATTGTGCTTGTGAAATTCCTTGTCTTAAAGATCCTAAGCCACCTAGAGCTTGTATATCTGCTGCTCTACTTGCGGCTTCAAAGTTTGATAAACCTGTTTGAAATCCTGCTTGACCAAATTGTTGTCCAGCTAAACCTTGTTGTGCTCCAGAAAATTGTTGTTGAGCACCTGCTAAACCTAATTGATTAGCTAATGCTTGTTGTGCTGATTGTTGTGCTTGACCAAAACCTTGTTGTAATAATCCAGCTTGTAATAAAGCTCTTTCTCTATCTGCTCCAGAACCATACTCAGCTAATTGTACTCCAGCTCTACCCGCACCTAACACTCCAAGTTGTGCTTGTTGGTCTCTAATAGATTGTTCTTGTATTGCTCTATTTCTATCAAACTCCGTTAGTGTTGTATCAATAACTTGTTGTTGATACGGAGACATAAAATCTTGTGTTAACGTTTGTGCCGCTGCACCTGTTGTTGGCGCTAGACCTTGAGCACCTGTTAAAAATTGTTGAGCACCACCTAATGTTGTAGCTGCTGTGCCTAACGTTGTTTCTCCTTGTGTACCTGCTGCTTTAGCTGCAGTTAAGAAAGGTGAGTAAGACCCAACACCTTGTTGGGCTATACCGATAGCCTGTGTTTGTAATGGATCTTCAGTTTCAACGAATTTTCTGCCTGTAAATTTTGTTGTATCTATTGGAACAGCTGTTGTTGCTGTTAACTGTTTTGCAAAATCTTTTGCTGTATCCTGTAAATAATCCGGTAATGCCATTATACTACTCTATTCTCCAATTGTTTCATTTGATCATACATCTTTTGGGCTCCTTTTTCTACATTTCCTTCACCCATACCTCTAACAGCATCTGCTGTCATAACAAACTCATTTTTTGATAACATCGCTGGGACATCATCTGCTTTTTCTTTTTTACCTACAGGTACAAAGCCCCCTGATTGTCTGTAATCTATTTCCGGTACACCACCCTCTAACATTCTAACTACTGGTATATCTGCTATACCACCACCTGCAAACTTACCTAACAACATATCAATCTCTTGTTGAATCATTCTTCTATCCATAGGATCTTTTGTGCCTTCTAGTAATTGTAATAATTGAGTAACTCTATTTCCGCCGCCAGCTAATTGTGCTCTACCACCTTCAGCTGCATTAAAGAAACCTGATTGAGCTACTGATGTTGGAGGTAAAAATCTTAAACTTGAATCTCTGTTTTTAGCCTGCGCTACAATATCAGAAATATTTGTAGGTGTTACACTAAACGGATCCTCTAAAATTTCCTCCTCTTCTTCAGCACCTCCCATAAAAAAAGGTAATGCAGATAAGGCAGCACCACCACCTAAGAATAATTTTTGAGTTCCAGATAAACCGTCAAAACCTTTTTTAGCTCCACCTAATATTTTACTTAAAATACCTGTTGGCGCTTTGCCACTAAATGCTGTACTTAAATCTCTTCCTCTTGAAAAAAATCTTCCTATGCCAGGTAAATTTCTAGCTTGAAATGCACCACCAAAACCACCGCCTAATCCATAGATTGCAGCAGCACCTAACGCCGCTTTACCAATGGGACTTTTAACAATTTTTTTAATAGGCTTTGTAATCTTTTTTACTAGGCTACCAAGGCCGTATAGTTGTCTGGGTTGTTGCATTCTTGATATTGTCATAGTTGTAAATTAGTTCTAATTAAGGCAGGTATAGTACCTGAGTTTTCCACATTACTTTGTTTTTCCAAACAAATCAAGCGCAGGCATTATTAATGTAACATCTTTTCTGATATCTGATTCTGGTATATTCAAAGCTTTCCACTCTGTATCATCCTTATATTCTACGCCTGTCTTCATATTTGTTATTTTTGTTATTGTTTTTGATGGTTTTATAACCGGTATATCTTTCATTATGAAATTACCTCTCTTGGCTGTATCTCTAATATTGAGGCTATAACGTGTAGCTCATTTGCATCACTAGCCTGTACCTTTAGTATCTCACTTTCTTCCATAACAAGGGGTTGAGTTAATAGCTCTGTTGTAGCATTTGAAGCTATAGCTTTTGTCTTAAATAAGCTAAATATATTTGCTGATGAGTCTACCAAAGTCACAGTTATATTAGCCCCGGACCCTGCATCCTCAGAAACTAAAATAGATTTAATAACAGCGGTTTTAAAAGAAGGGACCGTGTACAACGTTGTTAAATTCGTTGTTGTTAAGTCTGCTTTTTTATTTATAAAACTATTAGCCATTAATTTAAAAAGAAGTTAAATGCTTCTACTTCATCCTTAAGTTCTTGTTGATACGTTGTATTTAGTTTTTGTATTACAGCATCGAGATCTCTAACTTGTGAGTCAGCTATGTTCTGCTGATACTCTTTACTAGGTCTTGTTAATACTTGTACTATCTTTGCCATTACTCTCCTCCACCTGGATCGTATGGATCACTGTATGAAGTATCATCTCCTGGTGTTGACTCACCGCCAGAGTATGTATCAGACTCTCCTGTGTAGTCTAAAGTCTTGCCGGTAGCATCTGTTGTTGGCATTGCGAACTGACCGATACCTTGATTGTAATTAAAAGCAAATTCTCTTGGAGTCATTGTTCTATTTGTAACCGAATCTCTATACCCTCTCATTTTAGCTCCTGTTGTTAGATAAGCTCTTAACTCTGCTTCAGCTTTTTCTTTAAGACTTTTTTGATTTTCTGTAAGATCTTCTTCCTCTTCAAACTGGTCAATATAGTTTTGGTACATCTCTCCTAAGTCTTTTGAACCAAAAGCACTTTCAAAATTTTTACCTGCAAGAACACCTGTTGTAATTTTATTATCTACAACATTAACACCACCAGGTTGATTCACATATTGATAGTCCATACCTGGTTTACTTCTACCTAATGGCAAGAACTGCGAACCAATTGCACCTGCTAAAGCAAAAAGAGGATTAGCCGCTCCAGTAAGAAGTTGGCCTGCCCCTAAACCTACATTTGCTCCGGCTTGAAACATTAAGGGTCGAGCAAATGTGTTTCTCATAATGCCTGTAAATCTATTGTCTTGTGGCACACCAAGGTTTCTTGCAGCGTTTAATTCACTAGCAAGAATAGGGTTTGCAGAAAGTGTATTCTGAGCTTGGTCAGTTTCTAGTATTCCTGAATAGTTTTGATTAGCTCCTCGATTAAAACCACTTTTAAAAATATTATTAGCATCAAACGTTGGATCTCTACCATCGTAGAACCTTGCATCATTGTCTCTTAATATTTCTTGAACATTGGCTGGAGGAAGACTATTGACTAATTTGTTTGCAGCAAGTTCAGCTGTATTGTTTAATAAATCTGTTCCTGTTCCACCAAAAATTTTTAAAAAAGTTTCTTGATCCATTACCTTCTACCGTCCGGTTGTATATCTAATCTAAACGTTCCAAGTTTCCATTCTTGACTTGTACTTGTGTTTTCTACTTTTAATGCAATTGCTCTCGCTCTTGCTCGTGTGTCTACTTTAGTCGTTGATGAGCTTACTGTAAAGGGTCCAAGAGATGAACTTGCAGCTGCATCATTTGAGTAATTACGTAAGTTTAATGTTACTTGTGTGCTACCTGTTTGTGATAAAAAGTCAGGTATAAATCTTCTAATCTTCATAATAAATTCACCATCACCTCTAAGGTCTGGCATTGCTGATGTAGCTCCTCTTTGTATTCTTTGTGTAATATCAAAATCACCAGATAAAATATTTGATGTAATAGCTGTAGTCGTACCACCTTTAACTTGATCGGTCCCCGTTTCGTGTTCATAGTATGTTGAAACACCGTCCGTATTACCTTGTACATAAGTTGCTGACGTAGCTCCTTCAACACCATCAGCATCATATTCTAATGCGTGAGGTTTACCAAATACAGCAGAGTCTTGCCACGCTGTTCTAGCTAAAGTTCCAACTGTCCACACAGGTCGTGCAACTTCAGAATCAAAATAATTATAACAGACCATTCTATTTACGACTGATGAATTAGTTGTTGGATAGAACCACATAATTTCACCAAACAAGTTATTTAATCCAGCTGTAATCATTTGATTACCAGAGTTTAAATTTATATCATCATAAACATAGTCTTCTACTAAACAAGGTAATGATTCTAAATTACCAGCGTATTTAAAAAATCCATTTTCAGATAACCAGTAAGCAGCTCCGTCTACTTCAACTACTGCATTCTTACCAGCTAATCCACAGTTAGTTCCAGCTTGTTCAAAGGCAAAGGTAAAAGGTTGACCAACAAAACGCATTAAGAATAATGCTGTGTCTGTGTAAACATAGATTGCATTTCGTCCTCTGATAGCTCCCATAATTTGAGATCCATCAGCTAGTCTTTGTGTACCAGCATCATTGGTTGCTGTAGGGGTATATGTATTAATATCTTCAACAGAAGAAAATCTTACAAACATATTATCTTGCGTAGACTTTGTACCAATTGTAGTTTCTGTTCCAAAGAACACTAAGTGTCTATCCGGTGTCGATACTAGCATATGTCTTGATGCTGTAGGAGCACCTGAAATAATAGTTGCTCTTGTAGATGTTGCATCTGTTGCTGCAGAGTTCCATTCAAATACTTCACCATCACATATTAAACAAATAGCTTTGTCACCAAAATTATCTAGTGACCAGAATCCAGGTTCTACAATTAAGTCACCTGAAGCTGCTTCACCCCACGCTATAAAATTAGATGAACTTGTTACTGTTGCACCGCCTGAATGTGAGGCTGCTGTTGTGTTTCTTACTGCTCTTGTTACACCCGATAAACTGTTACCCGATATGCCTGTGTATGAAATTTCTTCCGATCCTATTTGTATAAAGTTTGTACCTGAAGATGGAAACTGTGATGCGTCTGTTAATGTAATACTCGTTGTGCTTGAGTTAATACCAGAAGCTAATGTTGTTGATGTTGCTCCAACTTCTTCTCCACCCCAAGACCCAAGAGACCAACCAAAACCTTGTGCCTGTACATCAGGACCTATGTGATAATAAAGCCTAACTCTGATACCACCTGATTGAGTAGCCCCGGACCCTGTTTCGTTAGAAGGCATTGTTATAGTAATGGTATTAGAAGAAGGGACCGTTGTGGCCATAAATCTTATGTCGTCAAAATCAGAAGCACTGAAGTTAGAATTTGTAATCGATGTAAAATTATCTAGTAAAACTATATCACCTGCTTGAATACCGTGATCACCAGAAAAATTTATAGTAACGGTTGCTGATCCGTTAGTTGTGCTAAATGCATTTGTAAGTGTTGTCGTAGTTTTAATAGGATGGATGTCATAGAATACACCACCTGAGTAAGCGTATAAAACTCTGTTAGTTCCTATAATAGAATATTTTTGACCAGCACTATTTGTAAACTGATGTAAACCTCTAGCAGCTCCAGTTACATTATCTGCACCTAGCTGCTTCCAACCCCCTATCTTTTCAGGAGTCTTATATCTAAAACGAACATTATCGCAGTCTATCCACTGTGCTTCACCACCAGTAGCAGTTACTTGCTTATTAATACCCGGTAAAAAGTTAACCTTCTGTAACATAGATCTCCAGATTATATTAGATTGCGTCGATATTCAACGTTATTTGACTATTCCTAGCATAGGTCTTTTATCATACAAATTGGACTTTGCAAACCTTCCATCTGCGTGATTATAATGTAAGAATACTTGACCACATAATTGCCCCTGAAAAGGCTCTCTCCAGTGCTCTAACTCACAGCCAGAATAGATAAGCATATCACCAGGTTTTAAATTGACTTCTATACCTTTGGGTGCACCAGGTTTATGTATATTTTTATGCTCATCTATAACATAGTCTCCTCCTGTGGGATCTAAATAAATAGGCCAAGGATCTCCACCTAAACATAGTGTGGTTGATATCTCACAACTAGGTCTATCTTTGTGTCTTTTAAGAATATTACCATTTCTATAGAGTCTTGTGTATGAATACGTTGGCACTAATTTAAGTCCTGTTTTCTTCTGCATTACAGCTATAGTTTTAATTAGTAATGTCTCCATTAATCTGTCACCGTATTTAGCGTAAGAGTTTGGAACTTGTGTATCGTTAAAATTACCAATAAGCTTATTACCTGAATGTGTTACACCATTGTTTAGCATCCAATGGTCTGCTTCAGCTGATATTTGTAAATACCTATAAGCTATGTCTGCTACTTCTTTAGATATAGCACCACGTATAACTTGATATTTATTTTTCTTAAAACTCATATTTGTATAAAATTATAAGATACAGATATTCTCCAATTCTTTTCACCTTTGTCTGTATTTAAATTTATATCAACACCGTGTGGAAGCCAAGATGGAAAAAAGATCATACGTCCTTCTACAGGTTCATAAGCACATACTCTCCATAATTGTTCTGGTAAATTTTCTGCTCTTCTAGGCATATGTGTATTAGGTCCTGGTCTAGGATCTTCTAAAAATAGTTTGCCTGAGTTCTTTGGAACTTTAATATAATATAC
>WLWE01003014.1_pt1 | contig 10149 bp, 2 predicted proteins | sample 6718301 | NCBI WGS metagenome assembly WLWE01 (sample SAMN12718691, study PRJNA515312) | sponge metagenome | isolation source: marine sponge | host: Mycale hentscheli | place: New Zealand: South Island, Marlborough, Capsize Point | collected 2003-05-01 | reverse complement strand
GTTACTGATAGAGCAGATGTTGTTGATACTGTTGTTTCAACACAAGTAAAGTCTCCAGTGACTGAAAGATTACCATATATAGTAGAACTACCAGTAACTAAGTGATCACCTCCTACAGTAATTTTAGAAGCCGTTCTAGATATAATAGAATCTTCTAAATCAGAACCTGTCCAATAAGGTATTTTATTGCTATCTAAATTAGCACCTATTCTTAAGCTATCACTACTTTCAACAGTAATACCCGTACCAGCTAAGTCAGTTAAAAGATTTGCGTAAGTAACGTGCTTATTTGCACCATCATTAACGAAGAACTTATTACCACTTGTAAGATTAGTTGTTGGATCCGGCGGAAAAATTGGAGTTGCAGTAACATTAGTTATACTAGCACCATCACCAGCTAGTGATACTGCTGATAGACTACCATTTACCGTTAAAGCTGTACCAGACTCACATACAATTGACTCATCTATTGTACCATCTGTATCGATATATTTTGTTAAATAACCAGCAACTGATGTACCGTTATAGTCAACTAATTTACCAGCCCATACCTTTGGGTCAATTTCATCAGTAGCTAAATTATCACCTGATTTAATAACAACTGTATTGTCAGTACCTGCACCTACATTTGGTATTGCTATTGTAGCATCATCTAATGTTGTTGTACCACCTGCAGAATCAATTGTAAGGTTACCAGATGATGTATCAATCTCGTTTGGATCTGTAACTCCTATTCGAATATTCTGACCACAAATACCAGCAGTACCATCAACAGTGGCAAATGTTACATTATCATTAGTACATAACCCAATATCTAATGTCGCAGTAGAACCGTTAAGTCGTGTGAAAGTAGTAGCTCCTTGTGCGGTGCATGTAGCAGTATCAAACGCTGAACTTAATACCGTTAAACAAGTACTATTAACCGCTACAGTTGGATTAGCAGCAGTATTACCGATTATAATTGAATCGTTAGCAGCTGTTACGCTGCATACTGTACCAGCTCCTGTAGCATCAACATAAGCTTTAGTAGCAGCATCTTGCGCGCTAGTTGGGTCGGCTACATTAACGATCTTATCAGCCGTCATGTCTATCTGACCATTCAACGTCAATCCGGCGAATGTAGGACTATCTGCTTCTTGTAGACCTAAATCAATACTCCCGCCAGTAGCAGCTATTCTATCGAAAGTAAATGCTCCTTGACCATTAAGATCTATACTACTAACCGCTTTGGTAATATTTGAATAACTATAATCCCAATTGGCTGATGCTGTAGAGTCAATTGCTACTGTTGCAGCTGTTGTACCGTCGTAAGAAAAGTTGGTAATACAATTACCTTGTGTTAAGGCAGCAGAATTACATTTAAATAGGTCGGCTAGATCCCTACCTGCAGACAGTATCTGTCCACTTGTATCGATCGAAACTGCTGTCCCGGCAAAAAATCCACTTGTCCCTACATAGAGTGAGTCTTTTACCCTAAAGCTTTTATTGAGCGCCATGTCATTATTTATGCTCTATCCTTACAAACTAGCCGAAAAGATTCACTCTATTACCTTTAAATGTAAAGTTACTCATCGTTCTACCATCCAGTGCAATAGCAGATAAAGAAATATTATTATTGTTAACTACTTGAGCTCCAAATTCTACAAATGGGAATACAGTTGTATGGTTTAGTCCGTATTCCGTAGCTACAGCAATAGTTCCATCGGACACAACATTTACTTCACCGTAAAAGAGTGAATTGTCAGAATTATCCTCGACTTGTATAATGTATTTAGCACTCTTAGCACCTGATAAAGGGAACGTATCAAGCACACCATAATCAGATAAACCCTGTCTATAAAATAGGAAGTTAGGTTTAAGGTTAACCTCAAACCAATCACTGTTAGATGATCCATCGCGATCTCCTAAAATAAACGCTGTATTTACAGCAGATAATGTAATTACATCACCGGGTGTTAATCCAGTTTTTGGATAATTATTGACAAAATCATCTAAACTAGTCGCAGTGACTATTTGATTAGTATCAAAATTATTAATAAGGTATGAATATAAGCCATCAACTCTATCTTCTATCCTATTAACATTTGTCGAGAATACATCACCGTCAGCGCTTATATTACCTGTAACTGTTAACTGCCCATCAGCACTAATGTTACCTGAAACTGTAAGCTTTTCAGCAGGGTCAAAAGTGCCTATACCTACATACCCGTTATCTGCAAAAACTATATCATCACCTGTTTTATCTATAAAATGAGCGATAGGTTCATTTCCATCCTGCTGAACATATAAGGCTGGTCCTGTTCCATTATTAATAACAGAAAGAGAAGAGGTAGAGGATACTATAGTCTGTAAAAAGTTGGCTGTAAGGGCAGATACGGAAGAAAAAGTAGCGCTTCCTCCTGTTATATCCCCATCAAAAGTAATAACATTACCACTCTGTGTAATTTTACTATCACCTAGACCTGTTGCATTATCCCATAAAGCAACTGTACCAGCAGTACCAGTTCCAGTTAACGTACCACTACCTCCTCCGCCGCCGCCGGTGAATATATCTATAAGATTTATGCCTCCAGAAAGTATATCTCCAGTTACATTCAAATCTCCGTTCATCGTACCCCCATTAGCATATTGTACAGCAACAGATCCACCTCCGGCTGACATTTCTATCAATCTTTTAATAGACTGCATCTCGTTAGTGAATCTCTCACTAACAGCTTTTTCAATATCTTTCTTTATTGTATTAACATTACTTCTAGCTTCTGCTATAGCTGGTATATCTGTCTTTACATTAATTATTTCTTCAAGAATAGACTCTCTACTTTCTCGTACTATTTTTAAAATTTCATCTTTTGAGCCTTCAAATAATCCTTCCTCAATAGATTTTATACGAGCACCATAAAAATCCTTTACTCTTGTCTCTGCTTGTATAAGGCTATCCTCTAATTCCTTTTTAACATTACCAATACGACTTAACGCTTTACTATTAGCTTTATTAATATTATCGTTTAACTCAACATTAGCTTTTTCTAAAGCTAGTAACTCATTACGTTGTCGCTGAACTTGACCGTAAAGTTTTGTATCAAGTATCTTTGATTTCTTATCTATAGCATGATCAACTACTTTAACAACCTTTTCAAATTCTTCTCTTACTAAACTTATAACCGACCTACTTATGTTTTCTTGATTAGAATTTAGCGTTAGTTTTAAACTCTCCGCTAATTGCTCAATATCTTTTGTTAAATTAGCCTTAGTTAAATCGCTACTAGTATTAATTTTATCTTGTAGAGCTTTTAACTTATCCTTTACAATAACCTTGACAAAATTAGTTAACTCTACTTCTTTCTTTTCGTTGTATGCAGATAACTCTTCTTTAGCGTTAACAGTTTCAGAATAAAATTCGTTTACTAGATCCTTTTTTATTGTATCAACTTCACTCTTAATGAAATCATTCTTTATCTTTATCTCATCTACAGCTTCTTTAAGGAGCCTTTCCTTTTCACTTTGAGCTTCCTCTATAGCCTTTCTTTTAGCTATATTAATATCTTCTAAAACTTTATCCTTCTTCTCCGCTATTACCACAGGCTCCTCTTTTATAGCCTCTACAATAATTGGAAGCTCCAATTCATGTGAAGTTACCTCTTCAATAGTTTCTAAAAACTTGCTGTTTTTAGGGTTATAGAATACCTCAAACTTACCCCTTTTAAGGATAAATGGAGCTTCTAATTTATTCGAATCCTCTACTATAGGCACATTTACAACAGGGTTACCGTGATAATCACCGATCTTCTCTGCAATGTATTTGTTACCGTTTATCTCAATTTCATAAACATCGAAGAAAACTTCCACAAAATTTTCAACTTGTATGATGTTAAGATTTGAGCTAGTAAAGGTATCAACTACCTTTTCGCTAAACAGCTTAATCATATATGATATATTTATGCATAGACACAAAAAAACCTATACAGCAACTACACTATATAGGTTTTTTATTTCAACAAGGGTAGTTTAAGAAATCGTAACTTCTTCTTCTTCTTCTGCTTCTACCTTCTCTTCCCCCTCTGAAGCCGGCTCTTCTTGTGTGAGCTGAGACTTAATAGTGTTAGAGAAGAATAATGCAGCTTCTGCAACTCCAAGACCTGCAGTCTTAACTGAAATATCAAGAAGCTGATTTAAAACTACCGCTTGCTGTTCTGTAAGTTCTAATGTTACCATGGTAATATATTTTATTCTCTTTTTTTCAGAAATCTACTATTTCTATGAACTTTGTAATTTAATTTTAAGATCTTTAATCTCACTAATAAGATTATCAATTACTAATTGCTGCTCCTGCATACCTTTAACTAATATAGGTATCATATGATCACCGGTATAGCTAAGCCTATCAGGATTCTTTTTTGATACAATCACATTGTCATCACCTTCAAGAGCAATAATATCTTGAGCGATAAATCCATGCTTCTTACCATTAATTGAACCTGCAGGATTGGATCTATCAGCAATAGTATTAAATGTCTTTGGCTTAAGTTCTTTAATAAATTCTAAACCTAACTCAAGATCACATATACAAGTTTTATCACGTCTATCAGATGCTGTTGAGTAGCACCCATAAATGTATAAGTTTGTTGTGCTAGAGTTACCAATCATTGCTGTATTAGCACCTTGACCTACAGCTCCAGTACCTATAACTATTTCATTTGTTGTTGTAGCACCTCCTCCTCCGGTAGCATCGCAACCTATAAAGATACTTTTTGTTGGAGCAGTCATTTGCGTCGTTCCTGTACCTGTAAATCTTCCAGCGGTATTACCAATAGCTATATTATCGCTTCCTGTACAGTTACAACCTAACGCAACAAATCCCATGGCAATGTTATTACCACCGGTGGTTGTTTTCCACATGGTAGCCTCACCTATTGCAATGTTACGAGTACCATTTAAGACTGTACCTGAATCTCCATTAGCACATGAACCTATAGATATATTTTGTGTACCTGTTGAACCTTTTTGGTTGGCGCAAAATCCAAGAGCAATATTTTTACTACCTGAAACATTATCTCTCATTGCTTGGTTTCCTATAGCTATATTATCGATACCAACACCATCATTAGTAGCTGTTCTATGTGCGTAATTACCAATAGCAACATTCGTGTTACCAGAAGTAATACCACATCCTGCCGAACGTCCAAAAACTAAGTTATCACTACCAGTAATGCGAAAACCTGCTATAGAGCCAATTGCAACATTACGACTACCGGTTGAGTTCTGTTGTAGTGTTTGTTTACCAATAGCTAAGTTTTCGTCGCCTGTACTCGTACTACATAAACTACATGCACCTAAAGCTACATTACCGATTCCAGAACCTCCTGTAATACTCTTACCTGCACACTTACCTAAAAGTACGGAACCGTCAGTATCGCATGATATACAATCTAACTTGGCGCCGTCTGCTGATACATCACGCCCATCGACTGTTCCACCAGCTGTGAAGGTAATATCGTTAGAGCCCATTACAATATTACCAGCCATATCACCTCCAGCTTTTGGCAATGCATTATCAGCGGTTGTACCTTGTGTACTTGTTGCGCAAGCATTCCAATCTGATGCACTTGAAATATATGCATCGGCTATAGCTGTACCTTGCCATATCCCGGTACCGATTGTACCAACAGTTGTAATACCAGTTGAGCCTGCTGTAGGGGATTTACCATTCAATTGCGTTTGAATATCTGATGTAACATTAGTAGTATAATTTATCGCGCATGCAGGAGCAGTAATACCTAAATCACTTAGATTACTTACTGTACCTGTACAAGTTGTTTTAGCATCCCATGTTGTAGCACAATTATAGTTAAGACCAATATTACCAGTACTTGTTATAGTTCCTCCAGATAAGTAATTACCTGTTGTAGTAATGCTTTGAACAGTACCTTGACAGTTAGAAAAGCATGCAGTATTAACTGCTACCGTAGGGGCTGTTGCTGTACCTCCTATTGCAATAGTGCTATCACCACAACCAACAGAGGTTACTGTACCTGTACCTTTAGCATCTAACTGTGCTTGGATATTAGATGTAACGTCTGTGGTGTAATTAACCTCATCTGCAGTAGCAGTAATACCTAAATCACCAAGACTACATACAGTACCTGTGCATGTGGTCTTAGCATCCCACGATGTAGCGCAGTTATAGTTAAGACCAATATCACCGGTGCATGTTATTGTACCTCCGGTTAGATAAACACCTGTAGTTGTAATGCTTTCAACTGTACCCGTGCAAGTCGTCTTGGCATTCCAAGCAGTATTACACCCATCTGTTATCTTAAGATTTATTGTACCACATTGTGTAATAGGCGAACCGTTGACTACAGTAATACCTTGCGTACCTCCTATCGCTACACTATCTACTGTACCAGTACAAGTAGTCTTAGCATTCCAAGCTGTATTACATGCATCAGTTACCTTAAGACATATTGTACCACTCTCTGTAATAGGTGAACCGGCTATAATATTAATACCTTGTGTTCCGCTTAATGCAACACTTTGGACAGTACCGCAACAGTCTGTCTTTGAATTTAACTGCGCTTGGATGTTGGATGTAACATCTGTGGTGTAGTTAACCTCATCTGCGGTAGCTGTAATACCTAAATCACTTAAACTACATACTGTACCCGTACCTTTAGCATCTAACTGTGCTTGAATATTAGATGTAACGTCTGTAGTATAATTTAGCTCTTGAGCTGTTGATGTAATACCTAAATCACCAAGACTGCATACTGTACCGGTACAAGTAGTCTTAGCATCCCATGATGTAGCGCAGTTATAGTTAAGACCAATATCTCCAGTACATGTTATTGTACCGCCTGTCAGATAGACTCCGGTAGTAGTAATACTTTGAACTGTACCTGTTGCATTAATTCCTGGGCATGTACTTTGATCCCATTTGGTATTACATGCCGTATCGATAGATAAAGTACCTGAAGAAGTAATTGGACCTCCACATATTCCTCCCGATACATCAATACATGTTACCGTACCATTACAGGCTTCTGTTAGAAATAGTGTATCTAGATTAACTCCTGAAGATAGTATATGACTTTGAGAGTTAATATCCCCGACTACGTCGAGTTTATATCCTGGATCAGTTGTGCCTAGACCTATGTTACCCCCGTCTTCAATATAAAATACAGAAGTATTATCATCTCTAAAATCAACGATGTCATTACTTCCGGTCTGATTAACTACTAGTGCTGGACCGGTTCCAATATTAGTTACCGATAGAGCTGATGTTGTTGAAATAACTGTTTCTAGGCAAGTAAAATCACCTGTAACGGTTAGGTCTCCTTGCACAGTTAAATCGCTACTGAATACTTCATCAACATTGGTTCTCGCAACTGTTGCATCAACAGCGAGACAGCCTTCCTGAGTAATATCACCAGTAAGACCATCACCACCGCATACCCTACAGACTGTACCTTGACAGTTTGAAAAGCATAGCTCATTAACTGATAAAGTTGGTGCAATTGTTGTACCACTAACAACTATTGTATCGTTACTACCACTAACAGAAGTTACTGTACCTTCACAGTCTGTAAAGCACGAAGCATTAACTGCTATAGTAGGATCTGTAACAGTTCCACCGATAGTTATAGTAGAATCACCGCAATTAACAGAGATAACTGTTCCAGTACAAGTGGTCTTAGCATTCCAAGCTGTATTGCAAACATCTTTAACCCCAAGTATTGTACCACACGCACTAGCACTGAGAGCGAGACCTGCACTATCAACTGTTCCAGTACAAGTAGTCTTAGCATTCCAAGCTGTATTGCAAACATCTTGAATCTTAAGACAGATTGTGCCACACTCTGTGATAGGTGAACCAGCTATAATATTAATACCTTGCGTTCCGCTTAATGCTACACTACCGACTGTTCCAGTACAAGTAGTTTTATTATCCCATGATGTTGCGCAGGTATAGTTAAGACCGATGCTACCGGTACATGTTATAGTACCTCCTGTCAAATAGACACCCGTGGTAGTAATACTTTGAACAGTACCTTCACAAGTAGTTTTATTATCCCACGACGCTGCGCAATTATAGTTAAGACCGATGTTACCGGTACATGTTATAGTACCTCCGGTTAAATAAGCTCCTGTAGTAGTAATACTCGTAACTGTACCGTTACATGCAGATTGATTCCATTTTGTATTACAAGCATCGGATACCTTAAGACAGATGGTACCGCACTCAGTAATAGGAGAGCCGTCAACAATAGTAATACCTTGCGTTCCGCTTAGTCCAACACTACCTACTGTTCCAGTACAAGTGGTCTTAGCATTCCAAGCTGTATTGCAAACATCTTTAACCCCAAGTATTGTACCACACGCACTAGCACTTAATGCAAGACCTGCAGTGCTCACTGTACCGGTACAAGTAGTTTTTGCATCCCATGATCTAGCGCAGTTATAATTAACACCGACGTTACCAGTACATGTTATAGGTCCTCCAGTTAAATAGTCTCCGGTTGTAGTAATACTTTGAACTGTTCCTGTGCAAGTCGTCTTTGCATTCCAAGCAGTGTTACATGTATCTGTTATTTTAAGACAAATTGTACCGTTCTCTGTAATAGGCGAACCATCAATTATATTAATACCTTGCGTTCCACTTAATGCAACACTACCCACCGTGCCTTGACAGTTAGAAAAGCATGCAGTATTAACTGCTATAGTAGGATCTGTAACAGTTCCACCGATAGTTATTGTAGCGTTACCACAACCAACAGAAGTTACTGTACCTAAACAAGTTGTTTTTGCATCCCAAGATGAAGCGCAGTTGTAGTCAATACCTATATTACCAGAGCATGTTATTGTACCACCAGTTAGATAAGCTCCAGTTGTAGTTACACTTTGAACTGTACCAGTACAAGTAGTCTTGGCATCCCACGACGCTGCACAATTATAGTCAATACCTATATTACCAGTGCATGTTATCGTACCACCAGTTAGATAAGCTCCAGTTGTAGTAATACTAGTTACTGTGCCATTGCATGCAGATTGATTCCATTTTGTATTACATGCATCGGCTACTTTAAGACATATTGTACCGCCCGCTGTAACAGGAGAGCCACTTACAACTGTAATGCCTTGTGTACCTGTTATTCCTACCGTGGTTACTGTTCCAGGTCTAGCAGCATTTATTTCAGCTGCTGTTCTTGTAATAATATTACCGCCTATTGAAATAGCATCTGTCTCTAGAGTACCATCAATATCAACATCTCCTGATATATCAAGCGAAGCAGCATCTAATTCACCGGTAAGGGTTATATTTCTAAAACCTGTTATGTCTTTATTGGTATCAACTATTACAGCTTTACTACCTGCTACTATTCCATCCGTTATCGAATGTATTTGATTTATTTCACCTGCTGTAGCATCAACAACCGTACTGGCGATCGATAGAGCATCAGTTTCAAGGGTACCATCAATATCAACACTTCCTGATATATCTAAACTACCAGCTTCTATCTCACCTCCACATTTGAATACAACACCACTATTGCCCTGAACATCAAATATTATTTGATTATTTGTATCAAACTTTATTAAGTTATTAGCATCACGACCAACATTTAAAGATGAATTTGTAATACTGGAGAGAGAATTTTGCGTAGCCTCTATACTAATTTCTGGTGAATTACCACCTGATGAAGCAATTCCTGTACCTCCAGTCACAGCTGTTATCGTACCACAACAATCCGTAAAGCACGAAGCGTTAACTGCTATTGTAGGATCTGTTGCTGTACCACCGATAGTTATATTAGAGTTACCACCAGTAACAGAAGTCACGGTACCAGGTCTAGCAGCATTTATTTCAGCTGCTGTTCTTGTAATAGGTACCCCGTCTATTGAAAGAGCATCTGTCTCGAGAGTACCATCAATATCAACATCTCCTGATATATCTAAACTAGTAGCTTCTATTTCACCGCTCGACTTAAACGTAACACCATCATTACCAGCAACCTCAAATACTATTTGATTATCAGTATTAAACTTTATAAGATTATCATCATCACGACCAACATTTAACGCTGAATTCTTTATACTCGTTACAGTAGTTTGCGCTGGTACAATAGTAATGTTTGGATTAGTACCCTCTGA
>WLWE01003013.1_pt1 | contig 10152 bp, 9 predicted proteins | sample 6718301 | NCBI WGS metagenome assembly WLWE01 (sample SAMN12718691, study PRJNA515312) | sponge metagenome | isolation source: marine sponge | host: Mycale hentscheli | place: New Zealand: South Island, Marlborough, Capsize Point | collected 2003-05-01 | reverse complement strand
AGTCCAAAAGCTTCTAGGCATGAACGAATCGGAATCCCCAAGGAATATCCAAGTAAATCAGATCACTACCCTATTAGCACCAACCACACCAACAAATCAAAAGCCACAAGTCATTGATGCTGAGTAGTTTGCCTGGATTTGTGTTGGTTCTTTTAAAAAGATGAACGAGGGGGTGGGGGGTGGTAAAAATATTTTCGCGCCAGATCGCGACCCCAGCACCCCCTTTCGAGTCTATCTATGTATATACACACCCCGTGAGATTTTTTCTAAAAATCCGAGGTTTTGTTTGACAAAACTAACCGAACCATGATCTAGTATCTCCACGCAACGCATGGAAGACACTGACATACAACAAGCAGACGGGTGGGAGTTTCAACCTCTTGGGGATATTCAATACGACCAGTGGAGACTAGCTTTCGACAACTTCTGGATAAAACGGGGAGTAGACCCTAACCTGGACAACTACGGACGACCCAAACGACACCAACGACCTCAATTCAACAACCATGTTAAAAGCATTAGCAACTGAGTTACTCGCTCTATGCGACTACGCCACCGAGCTGCGACAGATCAGAAAATCCCATGAGGATCTCCTGAACCGGATCGACAACCTACAAACCAAACCCACGATCCTGTCCAACAAATTCACCTTCGATCTGGAGGTAGACAAAGACGGATACGCAGACGAGTCATGGGAATCCATAATCCAACAAGGTCAGGAACTCCAGGCACCCTACAGAGATCGATCCGAGACCTACTGGCAACAGCAGCAGGGCAACAGTCCATCAGGCACCGGATGGTATGGCAGCTTTGAGGCACCCAAGATCCTGATCAACTGCGTGGAACCGGTGTACCGATTCCAGAACACAGCCCGACTCCCAGGCAGTTTTCAGCTTACAAGCCCAGCACATATGGGCAGCGTGTTGCGGTTCTACGGAACTGGACCCCTGACCCTGAAGGATGATAACGGTTGGTGGCATCAGACCAACGCACCGATTGGGTTGTATATAGAACCTAGCACGTTGGTAGACGGCAGACATGTCAGGAACTTTGAACAATCTGTGAGCAACGTGACCTTGGTGGCACAACGAGGCAGCATGCCTGTGTATATCAGCGACAACGCGTTCAACTTCCGGTTCCACGACTGCAACGTGCAATCACATCAAGGCAGTCGGATCGTGATCAAGCACGGACCAGCAATCGACACTCCAGACTGGTATCCAGTCGTGCAGGAACCATCGGGCAACAACTACTTACCGGACCCAGTGTTCAAGGATTGTTTGATTGAGGGCACCCACAAATTCGACAGACGAAACGTGGGCATAGCTACGAGTGGCAACAACGTGCAATTTCACGGACTGAACTTCTACGGTTGCTTGACAGGCATCATGTCCACAGGACAGGGACGGACGGTCACCGCATGCAGCATGCACGATGGAGCTACAGGAGACGGCAGGACATGGGCAAGCAAGAACCAGTTTGTGTTGGGCATCCTGTCGAGACGACCAAACGACAACCCAGACTCACTTCAGGTCAACCCAGCGTTCCCGTTGGACAACCCGATCAAACGAACACGGGCAACGGAACAACGAGGTTGGTATCAAAAAGGAGAAGTCTATATATGACCCAAGAAGAATCCATCAAGGCACTCTTGGCAGTGTGCAGACGTATACTGTGTTACTTACCGAGGGCATACGATGGACCAGGACCGAAGGGTGAACTTGAGGCTGCGATCAAACAAATGGAAAACGAAATATGAAAGTTGACGGACACGGGGCACCAATAATGAAAAGACACAACAAACATGCACGGCCATTGCTGGTAGGTTACGCATCACCGTCTGGAAGTTCTATCCAAGTATGGTGTAGCCACTGCGCTAAATACCACAAACACGGATGGAGTCCAGATCTTGCGAGCGACGACGTTGAATCTAGATGTTGTCACTGCGACATGGACTCACCCTACCGTGAAAGTGGGTACTACATTGGGATTCGACCATACGATGGATACGTCAGGCCAGAAACCAAACCCAAAGATGCCTAGAAAAACATGCGGACTGTGCAACAAGTCCAGACAGGTCAAAAGCTTTCACAAACGAACCATCAGTAAGGACGGATTGCAAGCCTACTGCAAAGCCTGTCGCAAGGAAGACAAATACGGCAAACGATGACTAACCCCTACACCATCCTGTTGCTGGGCATGTGCCTTGGGTTCGCCATAGGGTTCTTCGTGGCACTTGTCACGATTAAATAATTTCAACCCGCGAGTGCGGGCTTGGAAAACAAAACATAACTACCGTCATGCTCTGAGATATGTCGGGGAGGGGTGACGGTCCTCCCCACCCCTACTACCATGAAAATCAAACACGAAGATTTACTTTTACTAGGAAGCCACTACGCATCTGCAACTTTCAGTTCCCCCGATTGGCCGACCACTGCGGTGGTTATATTCAGGGATCTGTCTGACGACGGCAAGATCAACTACGCACTTGAGTCAGTAAACGGACCCTGGCGCGAAAACTCCGACTTTGCCAAGGACTACTACCACATATGCGGGGTTGCAGTGTCCATGCTTCTACTACTGCGTCAGGAAGACCCTTACGAATACTGGCACGGTCGCGTCTGGGAGCATTGATTTTAGTTGTCAAGTACTTTCCAATGCACTAGCCTCTGTCGAGTATGGCTAGTGCATTGCCCAACCCTAATGATTGCTGTAGCTGTGCCGATGGCACTTCTATATCCACCACCACGCTGGATGCGTATATCCTTGCCCAGGTAAAAGGTTCCGCAGCGGTGGGCATATATGCAGTGGCTTCCTTGTCTGATTTGCGGGCAGTCCTGACTTCATCCACCAACAGATACGCGGTTGTGTTTGGGGCAACCCCGACAGACTTCACCAACTGGAAATGGAACAACACCGGCACCAACGCGGATGACGGTGTAGACTACGTACGACCCAACGACTACGCTACAGCGGGTGTATGGGAACGAGCTACTGAAGTATCCATAGAAATTTCATGAGTGTAGTAAGAGCAGGAGAAAGATTCAGCGGGTATAACAAACCCAAACGAACGCCAGGGCACCGGACCAAGTCCCATGCGGTTCTGGCTAAGTCAGGCGACCAGACCAAGTTGATCAGGTTCGGTCAACAGGGAGTCAGTGGAGCGGGGTCCAATCCACAGACCGCGAAGGGCAAAGCTCGACGCAGAAGTTTCAAAGCTCGTCATGCCAGCAACATAGCCCGTGGCAAGATGAGCGCAGCATACTGGGCTAACAAAACGAAATGGTGACTATATGCCGAAAGTAGGTTCTAAAAAATATCCGTATACCAAAGCAGGTAAAGCAGCAGCAGCGAAAGCCAAGAAACGCAAGCGAGGAAAACGCAAATGAGTTGTGCGGAACAGACCAACATAGTCATCACACCTGGACCGAAAGGTGCGGATGGCACCAACGGTACGAACGGCACCAACGGAACCAATGCGTTCACTACGATCACGACAAGTTTCGTGATGCCGGTAGAGCTTGGTGATGTGACGGCAACCGTTGGTAATTCTGGATGGGTAAGCATCGGACAGGTGCTGTACGTTCAGACTGCGGGTTACATGAGTGTGGTGGCAGTTCCTGACGCTACCAGTGTGACTCTTCGTAACTTGGAAGACTCGACCAGCGGTATCTATTCTGGCAACACTGTTGCGGGAACGACCATACCGGCTACATCCACTGTGTCAGCAGGAGGTGTGCAAGGACCAGCAGGTACGTTGACCGGAACAGCCGGAGGTGACTTGACTGGCACCTACCCGAACCCAACGGTTAACATATGCTCCTTAAAAGGTCAGTTGTCCTCGCACAACGGGTCCAACAACGCAGCCTTTGGTGTAGGCACCGACACACATATTCTGCATGCAGACTCTACTGAGACTATTGGTTTGCAGTATAGAGGGGTGGATCTAAGTGGCACTACGACTGCGGTTAGCGGAGCGGTGGCACTGGCCAACGGAGGCACCGGACAAATCACCAAGGCACCTGCGTTTGATGCGCTCAGTCCGTTGACTGATCAAGGCGACTTGCTGGTTGGTGGAGCTAGTGGCACGGGTACGCGGTTGCCTATCGGAGATGCAAACTACATCCTACAGTCCAACGGAACTACTGCGGAATGGGCCGCGCATACGATTACGGCTTCTGTTTTAGGAACCAAAACCACCACCGTATCTACTTCGGACATTGTTTTAACTCTGACCGATACTCCTGACGCTACAGACGATGGAGTGGTTATCGTGCTTACACCTAGTGTAAATGTAGAAATTACACTACCTAGTGCAGCTAGTTATGCTTCGACTACGCACTCTAAGTTTTTGACGATTGTAAACACTAGTGACAATGTAGTGTCTTTCGGAAGTAGTGACCCTGTAACTGACGCAGGAGGATATGCTGTGTTAGGTCCAGGAGCGATTAATGCGAGGCCCGCAGATTTTGGGAACCCTGGTCCCAGTACGCATTACAACAATACGGTTACTTTAAGAGCTATATATGACTCGTCAGCCAGCACCTATCGATGGTATGAAGTCGCCAATACTCGAAACTAATGGCCCAATCTAAATCCAAGTTACAGGGGGATGCATATGTATCCTTTGAAGGAGGGGTTGACAGCAACTTACAACCAAAGTTGCTTCAGCCCAACCAACTTGCTTGGGCAGCTAACTGTGTGGTGCGTGGTGGTTCAGTTAGTCCTAGACCTGGACTCCGCAAGCGGACGCTTACCTTTGCGTCAGACACGGATCGCAACAACTTTCAACAAGCGACTGCCAGGTTTCAGGGAGCGGGATATTTCAGGTCGGTAGGAGATCAATCGGAGATCATGTGTTCGATTGGCGGCAGGATCTTTTCAATCAACCCGCTTCGCAACTACCGAGTGGCAGACGTAACTCCTGACACGGGTCGCAACAGTGCCTACCAAGAGCTGGTTACTTTTCAACAAGCCGAAGACTGGATGGTTATCCAAGACGGTCAGGCGGCACCAATCATTTACAACAGGGCAGAGTCCAGACGTTCAAGTGCCCTGAGCGACGAAGTCCCTACCGGAGCCATATCTACATACGGAAACGGCAGACTATGGGTAGGCAGAGGGTCGGAGTATGCAGCCGGAGATCTGGTAGGATCATCCAGCGGCAACCCTGACTTGAACCGTCGAGACGCAGTCCTGAAGTTTACGGAGAACACTTACCTGAACGAAGGTGGTGCATTCGCTACTCCGTCAAACGCAGGTAGTATAACTGCCATGCAGATTATGGGGTCGTTGGACACTGCTCTGGGTGATGGTGAGCTAATAGTGTTTACGAAGAACAGTGCCTTTGCGACAAACGTCCCTACTGATAGAACTCAGTGGAAGAACCTGTCGTATCCGGTCCAGAGGTTAGTTGCTCCTAGTGGATCGGTCGGCCCCTATACTCCTATCAACGTCAACGGTGACCTTTACTTCAGATCAGAAGACGGAATACGTTCGATGGTTTTTGCACGACGAGATTTCCAGTCACCAGGTGTGTCACCTATCAGCAACGAAATCAATCGGGCACTGGACAACGAAGATCCAAAGTTACTTGGGTTTTCCAGTTCAGCTCAATTTGACAACAGACTGTTGCACACATGCGTGGGACGTAGATCCAGTCGAGGAATAATCCACAAGGCCATAGCGAGTCTGGACTTCAATCCGATTAGCGGTATCCGAGTCAACGCACCACTTGCCTATGACGGCATATGGACTGGGTTGGATTTTCTGCATGTGGTAAACGGATCGTTTCAGGGAGTTGAACGCGGGTTTGTGTTTGCACTGGACGGTTCAGACATTGAGCTTTGGGAACTGGACCCCGACTCCACGACAGACTACAACGGCACCTCGGAACAGCCCATAGAATGGTATGTCGAAACCCGAGGAACTAGATTTGATTCACCGTTTGAAATGAAACGACTGGATCGGTTTGAGACATGGCTACGACAGGTTCGTGGGCAGGTTGACTTTACTTTGTATACCAGACCGGATGAGTCCATCGTATGGAACCAATGGGCAACTTGGAGTGAGAACGCCAAAACTGATTTCTGCGACAGTGACTTCAGTGGGTGCGTAGATCCCAAGGATCTCAGACCTAGTTACAGACCAAGACGTAGCTTCGGTAACCCACCGAACACATCAACCAAAACAGATACGGCTACGCCAGGAAACTTAGGTAACACTTTTCAGTTCAGACTTAAAGGAGTAGGATACGCCGAGTTGGATTCCATGCGGTTCTTCGCAGAGGTAATCAGTGAGGACATTTACCCTGATCGACCTACCGGCATTCAAACAACAGATACAGGATGTCCGTTGACGGAATATCCTCAGATAAGCACATGAGTACAAACATATCACTATCGATGGGAACGCTGAGTTCCAGTTGCTTCGACTCTCTGCAAGCCATGTGGGTTGACGGGGTCTCTCAAATGACTGGCACTGTGTTGGACGGTTCCCTGAAGTATATCATTTCCGAAACCGCACCAGGAGCTGACGATCAGGACAAGCTATGGATCAAACTATCCGGCGGCGCACCAGTACGTCAGTATGTATACTACAACGGAGCTTGGGTGTGGCCCCATGCCATACCACCGAATGACAGTAGATTGCAGATCTACAAAGGCTCATCTGCGGACATAACCGGATTGGACGGAGGCAGTGTAGGAGCTGTAGGAAGTGCGACTGGACCGTTCTGGGAGATCGACACTGACCTGTCAGGTAAGTTCCCGTTGGGAGTAGGTACACTGCCCTCTGGAACTGCGGTAGATTCTGGCACCACCGGAGGTTCTGAAACTGTTACTTTGACTTCAGACCAACTACCGGACCATGAGCATTTGGGTAAAGCTTACTATCGTGTGTCAGGAGGAACGGATTCCTCGGACCCATCGGGGCTAACCAGTGACATCGTCCACGAAAACAGTGGACACACTACCAACGCATCGTTCAGCAGCTTCAGTCATGCAGGAGTCCAAACAACGTCTACGGTAGGCACTACCGATCAGGCGCACACGAACATGCCTCCTTACTACGGAGTGTTTTTCCTGAAACGAACCGCTAGACAATATTACGCAGGATGAAACTAACTTTAGGTCAAGTAAAACAATCTCGCATACCAGACTTCCTTGGGTTCGACCCACAGGACACACGACTGGTGCAGATCGTTAACGAAGCACACCAACGACTGATGATGCAGGGTTTGTTCTGGGGAACATATCAGACTTACCAGATATGTGTCAGCTCAGAAGGATGTTTGACTTGGCCAAGACAAGTGGCTTCGATTGAGGCACTGGCAGTCAACGACCAACCGATCACACTTCGGAACAACTGGTTTGAGTATTTGCAGACTGGATTTGGAATCCGGTCTACAAGCAACTCCAGTGAGTTGCAGTTAATGGACAGAGGAAGATCTGCTGTGTTTCTGGACATGACGGACTTCTCATCGACACTACAAGTATACAGCGAGGTGGACGAGGATTCGTCCGCTAAATTATTGGTACAGGGATATGACCAAAATGGGAATTGGATTAGGACTCTTGAAGGGAGCCAATGGATTGACGGAGAATACATCGCAATTGGAACTACCACGGCAGCATCGAGCAAAATTTTTACTGCGATTACTGGAGTCCAGAAACCAGTTACAAATGGCCCAGTTCATTTGTCAAAAGTTACGGCAGAATCAGTCGTCGTGCCTATCGGCTATTACCAATGGGACGAACAATTCCCAGACTATCGACGAAGTATTATCCCAGGCCTCGGAAACGCACCACAATACTCATGCGGATCTGGAGACCCACTTACCGAAAAACGAGTTGTCAGAGCAGTCGTCAAGTTAGATCACATACCGGTCAAACGAGACACCGACTGGTTTGTGCTGGGCAACGAACCTGCGCTTAAAAACGCAGCCAAGGCAGTCCAACTTGAAGAGCAACAGAACAGGGCAGAGGCAGCACAGTATTTGGGAGAAGCCATACGATTGCTTGAGGTAGAGCTAACGCACTACCAAGGACGATCCAACCTAGAACCAATGAACATACAATCTGAGAGCTGGGGTGCGGGAGGCATGCCCACAATAATTTAACACTATGGGATTCCTAAACAAAATATTCGGAGACAAGGTCAAGGTACCTAAGTTCAAGGAAATTGATCCAGACGCTGAGATCCAAAAAGCCTTTGACTCAATCCAGGAACAGTTACCTGAAGCACAACGCATCACCAAAGACATTGGAGAAGCCGATGCGGATACTGCGTTGGCTGTGCTGGAGCGAATAGCACCAGGAACCCAGCAAGTAATCCAGCAACAAGTTTCTAATCTGCAAGCGGGTTTGCGGGGTGAGTTACCTGCGGACGTTCAACGTGCGATTACGGATCGTGCGGCTGCGCGGTCGGTGGGTGGTGGATTTGGTGGCAGTCAGTTCGGACGAAATCTGGAGTTGCGAGATTTGGGACTAACCAGCTTGCAACGAATCGACACTGCCATGGGACAATCGGCACAAGCGTTGGCTCAGTATTCGTCCATGGCCCCACGAATGAGCGTAAGCTCAATGTTCATGATGCCAAACCAACGAATAGCTTTGGCCCAAGGAGAACGAAACCAACAATTCCAACGAGATATGGCAGCAGCACAAGTGGCTGCACAACCTGATCCTGTTACAAGAGCGGTAGGGGGAGCTGTAGCGAAAATAGGAGGAGCTGCTTTAGGCGCGTTGATGCCTGGAGCAGGTGCGCTTGGTGGAGCTGGTGGATCGGCTGCGGGTGTGGGTGCCGCTCTTCCTCAAAGCGCGTTTAATAACTTCGGGTATGGGTCAGTTTCGGGAGGTTCTTCCGCAGCCACTACTCCTTCGTACGGAAGACAGTTTTTAGCTAACCTTGGTCAGTCGATGATGTAGTAGGGTAACAATATGGCAGAAGACAATCCATTTCTAAGTTTTTTCGAGAGCATGGGTACCGGCATGGAAGCCGGTGCTGAACGACGATCACTCATGCAACGCGCCGAACGGGGTCAGCTTGAACCTGGAGAAGAAGTTCCAGGTTTGGGCCGAACTATCCTGAAGGGCATTACCCGAGCCGCAACCCCAGCCAACACACGTTTGGCGCAGGATCAGTTGAAGCTTCAGGCTGCGAACTACGCTTTGCAACGTAAGACCGCTGAGGATAGACAGGCGGCCATAGACGCTCAAAATTTTTACAAAAACGGCGTGGAAGCTAAAGAGGCTTCCGATAATTTGAATGACGCTGTATTGTTAAACGAAAAGTTCAACCGTATAAACACTGCCGCTAAGTTGGGAAGTATTCCCTCTATTTACTCAGTGACTGCTGAGAAAGACGAGTTCAAAAGCCCTGATTCGTACGAGGCTTTCAACAAATACAAGAACGACGTACTTAATTTACAATCTACTCGGAAGTCTGGAGAAGTCCACGGATTTAGAGAACGACTTATCGATACGGGTTATGTACCCGAAGAGGTGGCATTAATGCCGCGTTGGAAAGTAGAGCAATCTATTAAAATGGAAGATGATCGCTTCGAGGATGTTGAAGCGAGAGCAATGCTTCTTCCGTATGAAGTAGGTAGATCATTAATGAATAGGATAAAAACTCCTGGGTCTATGCAAGACAGGTCGGAGGCTTTATCGGAGATTTATAATGCTACGTCGAGTTTGGCTCTAGGGAGTTCTCCTCTAGCTAAAATATATCAAGGTAGGCAAGCCGCTCAAGCGAACAATTTGGACATAAAACCCTGGGACAATTTAATAGCCAAAATAACATCAGGGGATGCTAGTCCTGGGATGTCTATTCAATTACCCGATGGAACTAAGGTGGTTGTTCCCGCTAGTAGCTCCGCGATTGAAGATAAAGAAACTTTGACCAATTTGACGGTTAAAATACCCCAGCAGTTGGCTCTTATGAATACTGTGGACCGAATGCTTTCCAACATGGAAGAAAGTGAGCTTGGGTTAATAGGTGCGGGTAGACGTAAACTGGGTCCGATTGCGCTACAAGCAGAGGGGTTGGCTAACTTTTTTGGGGTAGAACTCCCTGATGTTTTGACTGACATCTACAGTCCTAATATAGAGTCTTTGGTTCAAAATAGAGTGGGTTTAGCCCAAGCTATTA
>WLWE01003009.1_pt1 | contig 10170 bp, 26 predicted proteins | sample 6718301 | NCBI WGS metagenome assembly WLWE01 (sample SAMN12718691, study PRJNA515312) | sponge metagenome | isolation source: marine sponge | host: Mycale hentscheli | place: New Zealand: South Island, Marlborough, Capsize Point | collected 2003-05-01 | reverse complement strand
CGGCTCGGCAAGAATGGTAAGAAAGGTCGCATTCTTTTGCTGCGGCATAAAGTGAGTTTCCTTGACGGCGCAGTGCTTGATAGTCCGCCCATTTTTCTATTGTTATTGCTTTGCCTGACGGCATAGTCGCCCCTTATTGGCAAGTGTCACAAATCTCTGGATTTTCTAATCCGCATTCAAGAACTTCATCGTCTTCAAACGGGTCTAAAGGTGGTTGTTCTCCCATAAGTTCTGGATGTTCTTCAAATATTTCCATAAGTGTACGTGGTTCCATCGGTTCATCAATTAATTCTGAGTATTCAAAACAAAAACAGTCGTCAGCGCAGTCTGGACAAAACTCGCAAGCGCAGTCGTAATGAAAAAAATGGCATACACATTCTTCCCCTTCACAGTCGCAACCGTAAATAACCACGACTCACCATTTTTCTTTGTTTGCCCAATAAGCGGCAGACATTTTCCCCTTAGCTATGTTTTTCCCATGACGAGCTTTAAAGCTGGCACGCTTTTGTTTTGTTGCTTTTGACTCACCTTTTTTAGCTTTGCCAGCAGTTTTAGCGCCCTGCTCTCCAAAACGAATAGTTTTAATTTTGTCACCCTGTTTAGCGACAACAACATGCGATTTAGTTGCATGACCCGGAGTTCGCTTAGGTTTATTAAAACCACTAACCCCAGCACGCTTTAACCGAGGATCTTTCTTAGCTTTAGCCATCAACAATCCAAATCTCTTTTAAGTTTTTCCCACACAGTCCACTGCTGTTCAGTCCAAGTGTGTTCTATAGTATTATAAAGTTGTGAACACTGAGGACTATAACCTGTCCCAGTCAACACATCAGGCGCAGGCTCTACATCGTTAGAAGGCCACAACGCCAAAAGGGCCATAACAGCGCCAGCCAGAGCAACACCGGCAGCGGAAATAGCTTTAATAATTCTTTTAATTGATTCCGACCAAACATCAGCCCTTTCAGCGACATCCTCAATAGTCATAAATAAATCCTTTAAAAAGTATCCACCCCCACCAAGGCAATGATACAGTACAACCCTACCCAGCCGCTAACGACGGTTTGATCGCCCGTTAGAGGGGCTTCCGACTCTGTGTCCAGACACGACGGCCCTTGGGGGGCACAGAGCGACTAGCACAGCACGGCTCAGTCAAGGCGAGAGAGGCCTCAACACTCGGAGGAACCAAGGTATAAACCACACACAAACCAAACAGTTGAACCAAACACACCAAAACAACGTATAACACGTGCAAACAAGGGGTAGCCTCGGCACATCCCCCCAAAGAAACCACACAAAACCACTCGTTGTTGGCATCCCGGTGAGACTAAATGTTTTGGAGGTGGGGGTGGGTGGTCTCTATAGATTAAATAGTTTGTGTGAGCGTGGGTGTGTTGGTGTGTGTGTTAGTGGGTGTTGGTGGGTTGTTGGTGTGTGTGTTTGCCTCCGGCGGCTCTCCCGAGGGGACACGGAGTGATCCGTGTACGATCACCAATGCGCTCATTGGAGAGCAAGTGCGCAGCACGTTTAGGCGTGACCGGCAATCCTGCATCTTTCCCAAGCCCGGGGAAAGAGGTCGAGGATTACCTCGGAATGCTGCGGGCCTTTTGGAGCTTACGAAAACGCTTCATCCTCGTTCGTACATCGACATGAAAGAGATCGCTATTCTCCCATGGCCCTGTTTAGGGGGCCAAGAATAGCTATGAGAGAACGAGTCGATGCTCGGATGTGCGCGCCCTACGGGTTCAAGCACTAGTAAAGTACCTCCTTCGGACCCGCTCGTGCAATCTCTGTTTGTGTGTGTGCGCTCCCTGCATGAGAGATTGCTTTTATGTTACGAAGGTGTGGCGCTTTCGTAACATAAAACCCGGCGGGCTGCGGGTACTTGACAAGCACTTGAATTTCCGTTTCGAGGGCTGTAGGCCCGCTAAGGGAGTGGGCGAAAGAAAGGGAGTTATGACTGAGTTTAGAAGTGGAGTGAAGTGGGAAGAGTGGGGGGAGAGAGTCTTGCTTGAAGTTGACGAGTTAGGAGAGTTGCTTCATGGAGTTTGTGTAGCTCCTAAGTTTCTTGACTGGAAGCTTGAAGCGATTGGCGGGCACCCTGAACTAGATGAGGTTGCTTGGTGTTTTAAGCCTAGGACTAATCGTGTTTACTGGAGAGTTGGCTTCTTAAACGAACTGCATTTCGAGGATCGTCTTGTTTGCGGACATAGATCCGAGTGCGAAGGCCAGGAGGTCTTCAATGTCTAAAGAAATTTCTGCCTCCGGCGGCCAAACTTTAAAAAGTTTGGATTCAAACTTTGGGAGCGACGGAAGCGATCGTCGCTCTCCTTGTGACTTAGACGGTGACGAGTGGAGTCAACGTGTAGTTCAGCGTGTTGATCGGTTAAGGGTGTTACAGAATAGGAGGGACGCTATGTCCAATGTTAAATGGAGTTCGGTGCCTTTGCATCGTGTCGGTAGTGAACGTCAGCAGGACCAATGGTCTTGGGCCTTGGATTTACTGATAGTAGACAGGGTTGTTCACTGGTCGGTAGACAATAAAAACCTAGCGGAACTGTCGGGAGGTGGTGCCAGTGCCTAAGTGCCCCGAGTGGACACAAGAGTGGGAACATAAGTGGATTAACAAACTTGTGGTGCCCGTGGATTGGTTCTTCGCACTTCCACATGACACTCGACAGGAATTGATAGACGCTAACCCCGACGTTATTAACGGGGCACTTAGCGAGTATTTCGGTTGACACTTTGACCTACTCACCGTGTGTGAGTGGGTCATGGGGGCTAACCGGTCCCAACGTAAAGGAGGGTCAGCATGGCTGATCGAATTAACTTAGCAAATACATTTACTTCACTGCGAGGTGATCGTTACCGACCTGCGTTCAATCCCAGTGAGATTGGTAACTTACCGCAGAACTATCACGACACCATCGTGGCGGAGAACTTTAGGCAGAACTACTTGTCGGAAGTCACCGGCGCTCGTCGTCATGGATCGTCTGCTTGGCCTTTGGAATGGTTCATCGCCGTCGAGGACATGGAAGGTATAACGGGTACCGACAAGTCCCTTATGCATCTTGTTAGCGAGACTGACGATGGTCCTGAGTTAGAGGATGCCCACGCAATGTTGTTGGCTGACGTTTACAGGAGCAAGATGTATGGTGTTATCAATCCGTTCGACATCCCCGAGGATTACGACGAGCGTAAGCCTTGGAGTGAGAGTGGTGGCGATGGCCTCATACTTGATGAGAACTGGACGTACCCTATGGTTGAGATGTTCTTGGATCTTAAACCGGGTCGTGGTAAGACAGCCGATGTGCCTCAGGTAGGTTACCAATTGTGGGTTGGTTATGAGGCCAACGCAGGGGTTAACGTGCCTCCGGTTGACGAGGACACAGGCGAGGTCATTGCACCGTCCGACGGCGAGTCTTACTCCACTGAGGAGTGGCGTGTTGTGCCGGGTGTCGATGTGGTTGTGGCGTTGTTTGGTCCTCAACTACCACCGCAGAGGCGATCAAAGTATGCACCACCTAAGCGTCCAGCCGTCGGTCGTTATGATCTGTACCAAGTGCACCGCATACCAGTGTCGGCGGATGAGATCGCTATCATACCTGAGATGATGGACGCCGTTAATGCCGTGGCTGCCGAGGGTTATCAGATCATCGGTCAGTCTCAGCAAGCGGTTAATGACTCTGCTGCGTGGCGATTGCAACGTGAAGAGAATGCTGGCAAGCGTTGGTCTAAGAAGAAGACAGGACCTGTGACGTTCAGCTAGAGAATTGGCAGTCAGGGACTTCGGTCTCTGGCTGCCTTTCTTTTTGCCCTACTGTAAAAGTTGCGGCCACAAACCCACCCGTTGACAGTCTCGGGCGAGCGCCCTCTCCCGTCAACGGGTTCAGGTAAGCTAACAATCCATTCAAATAGAATCAAAATAAATTAAGGGAGTAATCGTGATTGACGATTGTATTAGACGACCTCTGTTAACTGCGGAGGCTGTGAGTCAGGGTATGACTAACAGAATTAGTGAGTTGATGGATGCTGCTGTGTCGTGGAATGATAGCCATGATGACCATCGTATGACTGCGGCTGAGGAGCTTGGGCATTCTGCGTTCTGGACTATTATTACTGAGTTGCAGCAATGGCGTAATCGTATTGATGATGACATTGATGACATGATGAATGAGCAAGAGCAGTCTTATAAAGATCGTGTGTATTCTCAGGCTATGCATTTGTTGGATGGTGAGGGTGATGCGTTCTAAATGTAAGGGGAAGCCGTCTGCTAATTGGTACGGTAATGGGTGTCGGTGTGCTGGTTGTCGTGAGGCGTGGCGTACACATGCTGCTGCGTTGCGTGAGGATCAACGTAAGATTGCTAGTGATCGTAAGAAATCTACTAGTCGTGATACTCCGATTGTTTATGCTGATGCTTTTACTCGTGAACAAATCTTGCGTGCAAGGGAGATGTAATGGTTTGTTACATAATGAAACATGATTGGGTATTGAAATTGATTTCTTATTTGCATGATGTTGGTGATGATCGTGCTATGGAATTGATTGCTGATATAGAACGTGACCTTTTGGAAGCTTAATCCCGCATGAACACTGGCTCAAAGGAGTTATTGTGTTTGTTGCTGGTATAATATACTGAAGGGTCGCAAGAAAGGGAGAGGGGCAGTCGTTCCCTAGCGAAGCCTCTCTCCCGAAGATCTCATTAATAAAGGAGCAATACATGTCACATCGGATGACAGAATTAGATGCTTTGCATGCCCGTTACAGGGAAACGCCTTGGCATCAGTTAGGGAATGTTGGACATATCACTTGGGAAGATGCACGTAACGCATTCGACTGGTGTGAAGTGGAACGACATCCAATACATATTGAGCATGATGAAGTGGGAGTGATACTTGACAACAGAAATGTGTTGAAGATGGTTCACTATCCGTTTGCTTATGCTGAAGTAAGTAACCGTTATCAAATAGTTCAGCATCGATTTATGATTGATGACTTAACTGCATTGCTTATTGATACTGGACTTGTAGAAACTATTGAATCAGTTGGTACCTATGACAATGGTGCAGTTGCTTATGTGTCTTTAAAGTTTAAAGATGACATAGTGATTCCGGGTTGGTCCACAGTTGAATCAGTATTTAATATTGGTAACGGACATGACCGTGTGGTTCCGCTTATAGCTACTCAATCTGCGACTGCAACTGTGTGTGCGAATACATTTAAGTGGAACATTTTAGATAAGGAAGCTGTCTTCAAGTTTAAGAAGATGGGCAATCCACAAGGCATGATGCAGGAAGCTGTTGAAGCTTTGTGTGAAGGCTATGAACGTCAACAAGATTACGCTAACAGTATTGAACGTATGGCTAATCAAGAGTTTGTTGATGAAGAATGGAATCAGTTAGTTGAGACTCTTATTGGTACTCGACCTATCAACCTGAATCTTTCATTAACTCCTCAGGGTTATTACAACCAGTTAACTCGTTGGACTAACACTAAGAAAGATATTAATAATAGGTTCCATACTGATAATGATATAGCTGGTGTGCGTAACACTAGATGGGGTGCACTCATGGCTGTTCAAGCATGGGAGCAGAAAGATAAAGCAGTCAAAGGTGTGAAGAGCAGCCTTGAACGTACTCGTAGGCATCAAGCTAACGTTATGTTCGGCAAGTTACCTATGACTGAGAAAGCTGCCAAGGTTCTGGTAGCTAACTAAATCTGGGAGAGGATGGCTCGTACGGGTAACCAGAGCAGGTCTAGTTCACCTCACGCATCCTCTCTCATTAGATCTTATTAATAAAGGAGAAAAAAATGGAAATAAGAGTAGATATAGATACACGGGAGCTAGCTGATGATGGAACTTTTTGTGACATCGTTGGTGATATTGCTGCTGATGTGATCCGAGACAGTGGTGAAGTAGAACACATTGTCACTAACACAATAGAAAATGATATTGGTTATTACGTAGAGCAACACATGGAGGGCAGTTCAGTGTTAGACCCTAATGATGATGACTTTATTAATGCTGTAGCTAAAGCCATATTGAATATGGCACGTAGCTATGTCGGAGAATGAGGGTAGGCAGCAACGTGATATTGGGATGGCACGGGTAGCTACGGCTGCTCGTCCATCCCAAAAGGTTGCTGCTAAACATGCGATAGCTAAAGTGTGTCGTTCAACAGCACCGCATAACTCTTGGACTACTGACGATGTTCATGCTGTGTTAGAGGAAATGAATGTCAAGTTAGATAACGCTCGACTCTTAGGTCCGTTGATGAAACGAGCACAGAAGGCTGGTTTGATTGAGCCTGTTGTGTGTGATGGTTGTCAACGTCAAGAGACTCGGTTGTCTAAACGTAAGGAACGTCATGCTGGTCCGCAATATGTGTGGCGTACGACTGCTACTTATTACTACGAGTATTGGAGAGAGTAATGAAAAAGGTTAATGGTATTTGGGAGATTTGGATTGGCGATGAGTGTTGTTGGGTCACTGATGACGGTCAAGCTCATTACAATTTGAAATCTGCTGAAAAACGTAAACAACAATTGGAGAGAAACAATGTATCTTAGTGACGATCCACCCGACGATCCTTATGCTGATTTGAGTGAAGATGAGTACGAAGAAATGCTCGAAGCTAGAGAGGCTGCTGAGTCAGCTTATTGGGATCGCCGCATTGATGAAGCCCGAGGGAACTGATAAACTCAGACCTGAAAGGGAGAACAATGCAATACGAAAAGGGTCCAGCACAAAGCGTGCTGGAAGAATACATACGTCGTCCTGATAATAAACCAACAGCAGACGGCTCGTTCTTAAGAGTATCGAGTATCACTACGTGTGATCGGAAACAAATATTCGATGGAATGGGTGTGCCTCGTATAGAAGCTGGCGAGAATGCGATCAATGGGTTTGTTGCTAGAGAAGTTGGCAACACTATGCATGACCACATACAACAGGCATTCAATGACAAGGTGCCTAACTTTGAATGCGAAGTACCTGTAAGTATGCCTGACGTTATGACTTCAGGTCATGCTGATGGTGTTTATCATGCATCTCATAACAACCCGAGTCGTCGTGAAGGAACTGTCTTAGAAATTAAGACCATGCGTAACTATGGGTTCCGTAAAGCAAGACAAGAAGGCCCAAAGGAAGAGCACCTATTCCAAGCGTGTGCGTATGCGTTAGGGCTAGGGCTTACAAAAATACACCTTGTGTATGTGTGTACTGATGCGACGCCTTCTCGTTGGAAAGATAGTGCTCGTGCTGGTGACATGGTTGAGTGGTTGTATGACATCCATGATTCTATTGATGAGAGCGGAACCTCGATTGTTGTAGCTACTACATATTTCTTGGAACAGCACGCTCAGATGGCTAAGAACTACTTAACTACAGGTGTTATACCTGAAGGGTTGAGATCGTGGTGGAACACAGAAGTGCCGTGGGAATGTAATTACTGTCCTCACTATGACATCTGTGAACAGCACGGCGACGTAAACATATTAGACATTATCGATTTAGTAATAAAGGAGACTGATGAGTCAGTTAAGTAAATTAGCAACACCATTCTCGGACAAGTTCATTGAAACTAAACCGGGCAAGTTTGCGGCATCGTATGTACCTCACGGTATCGTGTCGCAATTCTTATTAGGGATAGTAGGTCCACATGATTTTGCTATTGACACTCTTGTTCGGGATGCTGACGGTACTCTTACTGGTTGCCTCTGTACTCTTACTGTTGATGTTGATGGACGAACTACCTCGATACAAGAGGTTGGTGAGTGCGAAAATCCGAACAATTGGAAGACGGATGGAGCGCGATTAAAAGCGTGTGCGTCTGACGGTATTAAAAGATGTGCGATGAGGTTGGGCTTAGGTCTGCATCTCTGGCATAAACATGACGGGAACTATGTTCTCGCAGACATTCTCGAAAAGAGAGAAGGAGAAAGCAATGAGTAATATATCCATAGCAGGTAACGTTGGTTCAGATCTGACGTTGCGTTATGCACAATCAGGTAATGCTTTTGTCACTGTCCCTGTAGCTGTTACTACTGGTCGTGATGACAAGAAAGAAACGCATTGGTTTGATGTCAAATGTTTTGGTGATCTTGCTGAACGTATGGCTGAGGTTTCTAAAGGCAGTCGTGTGATGTTTATTGGTCGCATGAAGCAAGACAATTGGGAAAGCAAAGAAGGTGAAAAACGTAGCAAGCTTTGTCTCTATGCAGACGAGGGTGGTCCGTCTTATCGCTGGCATCCCAAGGGTGGAGCAAATGATAGAGTTGCTAAAGAAGCAGTAGAAACTGTTCAAGCAGCCTTCAGCCAAGACGAGGAACCTTTTTAATGAGCGACGAACATAGCGTTACAGTCCCAGTTTTGAATGACGATCTCACAGTGATGTCGTTTGTTGTTCCTAAAGACTTTGCTAATCAAGTAGAGCTACATGCTTGCAGGTTAATCGAAGCTTTTGAAAACCATCCTGCTGGTGAAATGGATCCTAACAATAAGATGATGCAAGCTATGTCGTTTGTATTTCAGTCTGGGTTAGAAACTTACATGGATGAGATAGCTGTGGACATGGAAGAACATCCACCGGAGATTTCAGATTAGTGAGTAAAGCTAAACAGAAGGGGACTGCTTGGGAAACCGAATGCGTTCGGTATCTGCAAAGCTATACGAAGCATGAGTTTATGCGTCTGCCTCTTGTGGGGACTAAGGACGTGGGAGACATCCGTTGTTTGGACTTGCCTGAGTTTGTGTTTGAGTGCAAGAACAGAAAGGATGCTCTCTCGTCCTTGTCTGAAATTATGAAAGAGACAGAACAGGAACGCATCAATGCTGACGTTAAGTTTGGAGCAGCCTTAGTTAAACGTCGTAATGTTGGAACAGGTGGGGCTTATGTTGTTATGGAGATGCATACTTTTGCACAGTTAATAAAGGAGAGAATAGATGGGCAAAGTAATACAAATGAAAATAGAACGAGCACCAGTTTTTACTGATATGACTGACATGCTCAACAAATGGTGGAAGGAACAAACTAAAAAACCTTTAGCTAAACCTATGAAAATCCGGCATGTTGTTGAGAGTGCTCATGCTGCTGGCTGGACTTTGGACGAATGCTATGAGGCTTTGGGTATCACTTGGTCTTTCACTGAGGCAGCGTTCGAGACAGCGTTACGTCGGATAGTAGATGAGCAAGTGGAAAAGCAACGCCCAGTGAGTAACATATCTGACGTTGCAGTAACTAAAGCTGCACTAGAATCAGAAAAGAAAAAGTCTTTGTCTAAAGAAGAAAACATCCAAAGACTGAGAGAGTTAAAGGACCAACTTAGATCTAAGGGCTAGCCGGTTGATTACCGGTGATGGGATGTGGGGGTGTTTACTCTCCTTTCTACCTCACCATCCCGCCCTAATTCTCACCTAGCGTGGTAAAATAAAAGGGACATCGTGATTGGAGAAAAGCGATGAACGTCAAAGTCCAAAAAGTAGTTGCACGACTCGGGGCAGGTCTTAGTCTTCCCGGTTACGCAGTAATCTGTGACAGTCATATGCGTGAGTGGTATCGCACTAAAGAAGAAGCTCTGCGTATGGCTGACATTTTTAAGGATGAAGCATCTAATCCTGAAGATTACTGATGTGGGTTGATCCTCTCGGCCATATCCGTTGGGATAAAAAAGACTTTAAAAAGCATGGCACTATCGCTAAATATTTAGTTGGCGAATGCAGGTGTTTCAAATGCAAGAAACGTATTCTTGAACCTGACGCTGAACGAATTTTGCCTGCTAGATATAACGGTTAAACAATCTCAGGACGCACAGGTGTATCAGCCAGTCTCTCCCTGCAATAAGAACGACAACGAAGACATTGCAACTGTCTGTAAACCATCGTCCGGGTTCTCCGATTACCGCGTTTTTGCAGCTTATTGCTGCCGCACGTCGGACATGCATGTGAAGTTGCGTCGATCACGTTTCTATTGGGGTGATTGGTAGCCCAAGGACGTAGCCGTTCATAGACATCTACTAAAAGATCTACGTCTTGTTTCGCATACTTTTTCATGGTTGCCCATGCTTTAGGGTCACCCTTCATGCAGCCTGCCCATGTCTGGAATCCTCCTGTGGTTTCTTTTCCCCCGAGTCCAAGGTGTTCTCCGAGATGTCCGAGTCTGTTGCTGTTGA
>WLWE01003007.1_pt1 | contig 10183 bp, 12 predicted proteins | sample 6718301 | NCBI WGS metagenome assembly WLWE01 (sample SAMN12718691, study PRJNA515312) | sponge metagenome | isolation source: marine sponge | host: Mycale hentscheli | place: New Zealand: South Island, Marlborough, Capsize Point | collected 2003-05-01 | reverse complement strand
ACTAATTACTGCTTCATCATTTGCTCCATTATTTCTCCCAATAATTGAAATTGAATTTGCACTTTGATTTGTTTGAATTGTTAAAGGTGAACTTATGTTTGAAGTCGTTCCGATTCCTACGTTTCCAGAATTAAGAATAGTCATTCTTGGAGTTGCATTTGTATAAAATTGCATACTATCGTTTCCGTGATAATATTGTATTAATCCTGCGTATTGTGCCGTTGAACCACTTGCATTTGAATCAGCAAAAGCAATATGCCCATAACCTACTCCTCCACCTGTTGTAGCAGAAAACAAGGTTAAATTATTTGTTTGAGTACCATCTCCAATTACCACTTGTTTTCCACCAAGTGAATTAAAACTTGAAGGCGATGTATTCCCAATTCCTATATTTCCTCCTAATGGAGCAAAAACAATAGGTGTATCTGATTGCGCACCAGCTGTTGAAGTAGCATAAACTTGACTACTAAAATATGTTCCAAAATCTTCATTTAATAATACTCTATTAGAGCTGGTTGCCACTCTTGGTGCTTTAAATATAAAACCACTTGGATAACCTGTGGTAGCTTCAGATAAAACAGCAAATTGAGCATCAAAATTAGCAGTTCCAGATACATCAGTTCCACCAACTTGTAATTCAAAATCAATATCGCTTGTTCCGATTCCTACGTTTCCTGAACTATCTATACGCATTCTTTCTGTAGGAACATAATTATTTCCACTATTTCCACCTGTTAAAAATGTTAAATTACTATCAACACCTTTTATTGATTGAAGATGAGCAACATTACTGCCATCTCTTGGGAAAAATTGTAGTTGTGCTATTCCACTTGTATTAGATGCTTGAATTAAAGCCGTTGCATCAGATTTATAAATATGAAAATTTTGATTTGGAGAAATTCCTATCCCTACATCTCCTGCAAAAGTTACGTTTCCTGATGTTGCTATTTCAAGAACTTGTGTGTTTGGAGTAGTTGTGTTTCCGCTTTGCACATAAAATCTTAAATTAGTTTCATTAAATATACCCCAAGAAAAATCTGTTCTTGTTAAGGCAAGTTGAGATATATTACTATTTGACGCACCATCTACAACTAATTTATCTGTTGTTACATTTCCTCCAAAAGTTGCGTCACCATTACCAGCTATAACTAATCTATCACCTACACCATTTTTAGTAATAATAAAACTATCTGAACTTGTACTTCTAAGTCTATAAATAGAAGCGCTTGTAGAATTTAAAGCTATTTCAGAGTTTGCTCCAGCAGCCTCAATTAAAAAATTAGGATCCGTTGTTCCTACGCCCACATATCCTGTTGTTGACTCTACAACGAATTTGCCATTTATATTTGATAAGTTTGCCATTAATTATTTATTTGAGTTCTTAATTGTTCTATTTCTGCTTTATAATACTGTTATACTTGCATCAAGTGCTCCATTACTAATAAGTTCAACAGAAACAAATGTAGTATTTGAAGTTCCAGTTGTATTATTTGTTGTATCACATAAAAAGGTTAAACTACCATTCGCGCCTTGTACCGCACTAATATAAGAACTTCCATTATTACTAACAGATGTTTTTGAAATTTCTGTCATTGTTGGTAAATATCCTTGATATGAGACAGACAACATAGCTTGTACACTTTGCATTGTTCTACTACCTGTTGCTGAATTATTACTCATTAAAGTTATATTTGCATATACTGGAGTATTTCCATTAAAATTTAATCTAAAGAAACTTATACTTGATGTACCTTCAGTAAAAGATTTTGATGCAGTAAAATTCCAAATTTTTTTTGAATTTCTTGCTAAAGACCCATCAGATGTTATACGCATTTTTTCTCCTGCTGTACCATTTTGTGCTGTAAAGAAACTTAATCTTGCATCCCTTGTTGAAGCAGTTCCAGTCCAACTTTGCTCAGGTTCTGCAATTATTCTTGCTAAAAAATTATATTGATTTGCTACAAATTCATTAGTAAAATTCAAAGCAACTTGGGATGTACCCCCTATTGAATTGTTCATTAAAGCTAATGCCTCTGCACCTGATGCTTTTATAACTACTTTACCACCATAAACACCACTTCCATAAGTTTCTATAGTAGAATTTGTATAATTAAAAAAACTATTTCCAGAGGATGTTATACGCGTTCTTTCTGAACCACCTGTTCCAAATTGTATACTATCATCATTATTAAGATAAATATTAGTATTAAAACCATCATCTCCAATAGCTAAACCACCTGTTCCACCTTTAATATACATATAGTTATTAGTGTAGTGAGCTATACTACCACCACCACCAGTACTTGAAGCAGTATTTAAAAAATTTAATACACCCGTACTATCTACACGCATTCTATCAACATCATTTGTTCTAAAATTCATTAGATTTTCCTGATGGTGGTAATATATTTGTCCAGGATTTATATCGCTTGCATCTGAAAAATTGATAGTAGAATAACCGGCGTCTCCTGTTACAGATATTCTTAATTCAGTTTGTGTAGATCCATCATTTATCTCTAACTTAGCGCCAGGCGAAGTCGTTCCGATTCCTACGTTTCCTCCATAAGGATTTAAAGAAAATGATGTACCAGCGTTTTCAGCATTATTTATAGATTGTAAATATCCTCTTTCACTTCCTAATCCACCAAGATACATAGAAGATAAATCGTCGGCTCTATATTGTAATTTAAACTCTGAATTTGTAATTACATCAGATAAAGAATCAGAATTTGAACTATTTAAGCTTTTAATATTAAGAGTTGCACTAGGCGAAGCCGTTCCAATTCCTACGTTTCCTGTGCCTAAAATATTAAATACATCATCAACACTGTGCAGTCCCATTGAAATTCTATTTGACGTAGAACCATCCCCCGCATAATAAAAATATACTTGACCCATATTCCTACTGTTATCACTTCTTCCAACAGCATACATTAGTTCGTCACCTGCGTTCATACCTCCATTTAACAACCTAACCCCTCTTTGAAAAGACCCTGTACCACTTGCTATCAAATTTACTAATGGAATACTTGATGTATTAGCGCCTTCTACTTGTAATTTACTACCAGGCGAAATCGTTCCAATTCCGACGTTACCTGATGAATTAACTACTAAATGTGGTGAATCCATACCAGCTCCGGCTTTCACGCACCAGTAAGGCGCTGTTTGATTAACACCCATACTGAAATTATTAGTTCCAGTATTTGTTATATATTGAGTCCACAACCATCCACTAGCACCCGTTGTCTTCATAGCAATTGAAGGGTCAGAAAAATTATCTATAGTTATTCCCCCGTAGGTAGCTAAATTAGCTGTAGAGTTTACTAATAAATTACCTCCATCGGTTACAATGAGTTTATTATTTATATTAGATAAATTTGCCATATTTTATTATTATGATACAACCACAGTGTTAACATTGTCAAAACCTACTTGAATAGTATAACTTATCGTTTGTGTAGCTGTTGGTGTGATTGTACAAGCAACTGCATCACCTGTGTTTGTAACTGTTGTGTTAGCAAAAGCAACTGTAAAATCAGGCGTTCCTGTTGTTTCTATTATTTTATTATAAACTGTTGCGGTATTAGATTTATGTGCCACTGTATATTTTTTAGTACTACCACCAGCTGTACCAGATGTCAAAAATACATCGAATATCATTTGTCCAGTTGTAGTTCTTTTAATTAAAAATAATTGAGCAGCTGTTGTTCCAGTGTAATTTACACTACCGTTAAATATACCAGATTTTCCGCTTCCGTGTATTATACTACCATCAACAGTTAAGTTACCTGTTATTTCTGTATCACCAGTAACTTTTAAATCTACATCCCCTGCTGAAGAACCTATAAAAGCTCTACTTGTACTAAATTGATATTTTGCTATAGTTGTTGCTGGGTTGTTAGCTTGAAAAAATTCTACAACAGGAAGAAGTCCAAAACCTGGGCTTGATGAAGTAGTTCCTTGAATATAGGCATCACCAACAAAAATTCTTTTACCCGTACTTTGATTAGCGGCATTTATTTCTATACCGCCCCTATTGTTTCCAGCACCTTCAGTAAAATATTCTAAAGAACCATAAGAAGAGCTTCCATTCTTAATTTTTAATCCTTTTTCTGCAACAGCTCTTGGAAAACCACTTCCTTGGTCATCAGTATAAAACACTTTGTTCATTGCTGATGTTGAATTATTGTAACCATATAATTCTACCCCTTCATTACCAATAACTTTAATACCGTCTTGACCGCCTTGTGGTCTTATAAAAACATCGTCTGCTGCTTGTAAATATAAATCATGTCCACTTCCTTGTGAATCTATAAAAAGATCTCCCACTGAACCACTTGTAGTACTTATATAAGAATTACTAGTGTCATGTGTTATTTCTAAATCACCACTAGCTCCAAAAGTAATTTTTTGGCTATCAGCCATTACTATATTATTAGCACCAGAAGCATTACCGTTAGCTAATACTTGAGCTAAAGTTTCATTACCTAAATCTACAATATCTGCTATAGTAGCTTTTCTAATAGTATTAGAATCACTTATATCATTAAACCATAAAGTATCTGTAGCAATAGGAGTTGCTGCAGTTAATCCTGCAATTGCATTATCCGCACCTGTTATATCAATAGATGTTGTTATAGTACCTGATGCCTCTGTGTTTACTATACCTGCACCACTTGCAAACGTTGCTGTATCAGTTGAACTTATGTTAGTTGTGTTTGTTCCGTCAGATAAAACCCAGTATTGATAATTATCTAAAGTTGGGAATGTAACTAAATTTAATTCACCATTTATATATTGAGATGCAGCACCTGCACCAGCTATATTAATAGTACCGTTGGTTGTGATTGGCGAACCTGTTATAGTAAGTGCATCGCCAGTTTCTGTTAAACCTACACTTGTAACCGTACCTGTAGTAGGTGTTGTCCATGTGTTTGCTGTAGCAGAACCACCGCCAGATGTTAACACTTGACCAGCTGTACCGTAATCAGGCGTAGAGCTTAAACCAATACCAACGTTAAACTGAGCTGTTTCTTCAAAAACACCAGGGCCTTTTACAGTTGTAGTATCTGTATCAGCATCACCCAGTGTTGTATTACCTTCAACCACTAAATTACCAGAGTTACCAACAGTAACAGTTGTACCATCATCTTCTATAAGACCAGTTGCTAAAGTATTTGTACTTGTCCATTTAGCTATTTTATTAGCAGCACCGGATCCTAATACTTCATTTGATTGATCAAGCTTTTGCCATGCATCTGTACCAGCACCGTTATCTACGTATATTGCCCAGTCACCAACTTGCCAATCAGTTATACCATCTAAATTTGTGTTACCAGCAACAGATACTATATAAAATACACCATTCGCAGGTGTTGTGCCAGATAATGTTGGAGTATCTGTGCTTGCATTCCATGTTCCTTCAAAAGCAAGGCTACCAGCTAAACCATTTATTTGACCTTGTAGTTTTGCCATGGCAGCAAGTATAGTGTCAGAAGCTGCGATAGCTGTAGATGTTGGGGTTGCTAAGTTTGTTAATACTTTACCAGTTACTGTAGTATCAGCTATTGTTGTTGCTATACTAAGCGCACCACCTGATGTGTAAGTATAAGGACCACCGGTTGATGTTGTATCACCGGTAAGTGCTATTGCTCCAGAAGTAGCTAATGCTGTTGCTGTACTTGCATTACCAGTTAAAGCACCTACAAAATCTGTAGATGTAATACTTACATAACCTGTGTATGTACCAGCTGAACCAGTAAACGTACCGTCAGTTAATACACCACCGACTTCTAATTCACCAGCTATAGCTACCTTACCAGCTGCACCACCAGCAAATGTAAAGCCTGCAGCACCTGTCAATGTATCTGCATCAGACCAGTATGTAACTTGATTAGCTGCACCAGAACCATCTGGCACACCTGTAGTAGCAATTGTTAAATCAAAGTTAGTTGCATCCCAAGTTGTTGTTATATTAGTACCATCAGTTACAGTTACTGCGGTTCCACTAGGTATTGCAGTTCCTTCTAAGCTCCAAGTGTATAAAGGTAATTCAGTCACCCAGTTTGTACCAGAACCTGTAGAAGATAATAATTGACCTGCAGTACCTACATCACCACTTGAATCTGTATATGTACCTGTATTTACTAAACTAGCAAATGTACCTGATGTTGTAGCTTGAAAAGCTCCAGTTACTTTAGCACCACCTGCTAATGTTTCTATTTTCTTATCACCTGCGTGGTATAACTCTACAGCACCAGCAGCACTAGCGCTTATCGTTTGAGTTGTGTCTCCTTCATTTCTTACAGACAGTAAACTAGTTTGTAATTTTAAAGCACCAGGGCTTCTATCTATTACTATACTGTTAGCACTATCACTGTATATTTCAAAGTTATCAACAGCTGTAGTACCCATTAATATTTTCGATGTGTCAGTAAATGTAACATCATCACCAGCGGAAACTACTATATCAGAACCACCAGTTGTATTACCATTAGCTAATACCTCTTGTAATGTATCGTACAGCCCAACTTTATTATCTACATATGTTTTAATAGCTAGCGTACTTACTACATTATCGTTCTGAGCACCTGTTAAATTAGAGTTAGTTATTAAACCAGTACCAGATATTGGACCGCTTATAACTAAAGCGCTTAATGTACCTAGTGATGTAATGTTTGGTTGAGCGGGTGTTGCTATTGTACCTGTAAACTCAGTTGATGTTATATTTGTAAATCCAGTACCTGTTGTTCCAGATACCGTTGCACCACCAACAGTTACAAAAGAACCACCTCTAAATGCGTTGTTAGTTAAATTTATATCTACACCTGTAGCAGTATTACCAAGATTTAAAACAAACTGCAAATCTCCAGTTGCTGTTGTTACAAGATCAATAATACTTTGTACTGTAAAGTTTTTTGTAGGTTTACCAGGCACACTAACATCTGTTCCTAATACAAGGTCTGTTTTTTCTGGAGTAACCGTAGGATATGAATATATTATAGCCATGTTATTGTAATTTTGTTATGATTAGTTGTGCAGGTGGCACATCTGTTCCCCATGCAGCGTCAGTAACTTGATTAGCTAACTGACCAGCAGCACCTGATGTTGGGTTTTGCAGCCATAAATAATAGTATGCTGTAGAAGGTATCTGTATATAACTGTTTATTTCTATACGATGTCTCTCTAATGTATTGTTTGATAAGAACCTTGTTGTGGATGTTGGTCCTACTTGAGTGCCATTTGAATCAACCATTTTAAAGTTTAGTATAACATTGTTATTAATAGCTCCTTGGCCATAATATATCTGTTGTATGCTGTATGCACCTTTAAGGTTGAACGTTATTCTACCATCAGCTCCCAACATGACTGCACTTGTGCCTGTACCCTGCGCTGCACCAAACGTAATTATAGATCCAGTGTTGTTATGCCCTGGGTCAAACGTATTATTTGGATTAAATGCTGATAATTGCTGTACATACTGTTGATCAACTAGTAGTTTTATGTCGTTTAGAGTGTATTGTACCGTGGGATTGCCTTCTACTGGTTGCCCGGTGGAATCTACGGTGTTAGATCCTAGTACTTTGTCGCCAAGTTGTGGAGTTAATACAGGATATGAGGAGATTATTGCCATTTTTCTTTTTTTTATTGCATTATTCTAAAACGGGCTTGTGTTGAAGCGCGCTATGGTTAGTAATATTACAGGTTTTGCACTAATTTTACTACTATATAGAGACGTATATACTAATAGTGTGACAATAGCCTGTTACTATTATACCTTAATAGCCTTATGTCACAGTTTTCATTCTGAAAAGCTGTTAATTATAGGGAATTAAAGCGTTGCTACTATCCCCCTGACTACCAGCGTGTTACAGAAAACGCATATTTTTTAGCCCACGGGCCTGTTTTTCTCACTATTTTACTAAAATGTTTTACCTTTTTACAAAGTAAATACGAGTACATGTAGATAATATAGATGTAAGTAAAATATAAATAATATACAATATGAATTTAAAAGAAATATACAAAGAATTACAAATGATAGAAGAATTTCACGCTAACTTTAATCCAAATGATAAGTCTCGTGAAAGAATGAGAGAACTTATTGCACTCATACCAATTTCAAAGTATGACAGAGTAAGATAATAGTAATTAATTAAATATAATGTAAGTTAATTAGCACTCGCGTGCCATACCTCTTACACACTAATGTGAACTAAATAAATATACACTCACATTACAAACTAAATACGACACACAACAGATAATATAAATGTAAACTAATAATAATAAATAATAATAATATGAGTAATTTAATTTCAAAAAGATTTGTCATCAGACAGTCACTAGTAGGTAAAAATGTAACTATCGAATTCACTAACAAAAAAGGTAAAAAGTATGTGTATAATCACGACAAAGCTTTCAACATTATGAAAAGTAATCTAGAAAAAATGGCGTGTTTCAACAAATACAAATCATACACTGCAACTAATAATATTCCAGTTGTACTACGTGATAAAGAATTAGTGTAGTCACTACTGCGAGTTCCACTTGTTTCTAACAGTATAAATTGCGAACAAGTAACTGACATCATGGTGTATAGGTGGGTTCGATTCTCACCATGTCAACTAAGATAACAAAGTGTTATCAATAACTTTTAAATATAAAAATATGTATAATCAATCTGCCTTAATCAGAATAGCAAAAAAACTATTCCCAGAAAAAAATGTCTTCAGTCTAACTAAGCAAGAACAACAAAAAGTTCTAGCAATATATAATGAGTTTCACTAATGATATATACTTTAAATACACATTACGCTAAAGATATAGATCTTACTTGGGCAATACTTCGCCAAATGTCTGGTGAACTAACAAGAGCAGACGTAGAAGGCATAATTTTAACACACCAATTTAATATAATATAATATGGAAGAAATAAAAACATTTACAGGTGCAGAACTAGAAATGATGTTAAAAATGGATGAAGCAATCAACGCTGTTCATAATCATGAAGTATTTATGCATCACTTACCAGATAACGGTTCACTAATACTATCAATAATAAACACTATTGCATTAATATATGTAATTTACAAACAAAATACGATCACTGTTGGATAATATAATAAACCAAAGTATGAAACACAATTTAGTATTAAACAAAAAAGAATTATCAATATTACACAGAGCAATCAAAGTATATCATATAGATTTAATAGAAAATAATATATATGATGAGTTAGATCACAAGCTTGCTCTTAAAACTGTAAAAGCTAAAATAAATAATGAATATAACAAGTATGAGTAAACAATTCAAAGACTATCCAGAGTCAGAAATCAAAGCAAAGTTACAACAATGTCTTGACTATGAAGCAAAATATGGTGAAATACCACAAGTTACTGCTGTCAAAAAATGGTGTCAAAGCTATGAATATCGCAAGAACGAGTGGCAATGGCGACAAAACGTAGCTAAATCAATTAATTTTAACACAGATTACACTAAACCTTATTACAATGAGTACAAATAAATACACTTGGCAACAAGAACAGCAGATGTTAGAAGATTCATTTGCAAGAGCATTACTAGTTGAGTATAATATTCGCGAAGTAACTACACAAAGACAAGCAAAAAATGGCACAAGAGAATTTGAATTTCCTGTACCATCAAGAAAAAGATGGAAAAATGGTGAAAATTTAAGACTCGCTGTGTTTAAAACAGGTTATGTAAGAAACCAAAATTCTTGCTCGTCTAACTATCAAATAAATCCTACATATAAAAGAAAGAAAAAGTGGGTATTTATGAGTAAAGATGGTACAATAACTAAAACATATACAACTATATCAAGAGCTAAAGTATATTCAGGAATAGCTAGATTAAATTATATGTTAGAATTCTATTTAAGAAATTACAAACAAAATACGAACAAAGTAAGATAATAATTATATATGAAAAAAATCAAATTCAATCAAGAAACAGGCAATGCTATTATCGAAACAGACAATGGCTACAAAACACTAACTAGATTACATCAAAACGTAGAATATACTGACTACATTAACTGGTATACTATAAATGATAGAATCTATGTGTAGTAACATGCAAGAACTTAAGCAATATGTTGCAAACAAGCGTAAACAACGTAGTTTTCAACACTATCAGATCAATAAAGTGCATGGTGAATGC
>WLWE01003005.1_pt1 | contig 10191 bp, 9 predicted proteins | sample 6718301 | NCBI WGS metagenome assembly WLWE01 (sample SAMN12718691, study PRJNA515312) | sponge metagenome | isolation source: marine sponge | host: Mycale hentscheli | place: New Zealand: South Island, Marlborough, Capsize Point | collected 2003-05-01 | reverse complement strand
GCGGAAGACGTTACTTCCCTGATACTCCAGAAGATCGGCTACATGGTCAAAGATTGACGCAATCTCGGCATTTGTCACGACTGAGGCTACTGAGCGGTTTTTGGAAGGGCTGCAGTCGGATACGTCGACTGCCAACCCTGAGCATACGCGCCAGAAGGTACTTTCGTGAATGCTGGTTGCCAAGAATTTTGATTTTGCACATTGCGTGGCTGGTATGGCATTATTTGGCTTGCTGGCTTCCATGAGGTTGTATGACCAGTCGGCTCCAGAAGTTTTGGAAATGCTCTGGTAGATGTTGTTGGGCCATTACCTGGGAGTACCGGCATATCACTATTACCCCTCAATGGTGTTCCGTATGAATCTCGGAGGGTACTTGTTGAACTGTTTGTTGCTGGCGGAATTGGACGCAATGATGGTGAAGGAACAATTGTCTGAGGATTATTTTGTTGCGGCTGGGTTGGCTGGCCATAGCCATTGCTAGAAGGACTATAATTTCCTGATGTATTTGGATTAGCAGGATCAGTTGTGCCAAAATTGGGTGACTGAGCAGCACTAGCGTCTCGAGATAACTCTGGAATTGGCTTCAATGAGGGTGCCGGTGTTAATGCTGGCGGACTCGTTGGCTGCGGCTGAACAGGATTTTGTTGCGTGGGTGCATAGTTTCCACTTTGAGGAACTATTTGTTGCTGGTATGTACTACTGGGAGCCGCTGGTGGCAAAACTGGTTGTTGGGTCGGCACTGATGGCGACGCTGCCGTTCCGGCAGCACCCCAAGCTTGTGGAGTTGTTTGAGACGGAGTTGCGAAGGGACTTGCGGCTACACCCGTAGGTCCCGGGATAGTTCCAACGGGAGCGGTGGCGCCTGTGCCAGGCTGTACCTGAACATATTTTGTAGTGTAGACGGCCCTATATTGAGTTACTGGAACACTTACGGCCTTTTGAACATAATTTGTAACTTGCTCCATGCATTCAACTGGACAACCTGTGCACGGATCGATCTCACACGAAGGTCGGTAACAGGTTACAGGCACGCATTGATACTTCGTCTGATATGTCGTTTCTGGAACATAACTGACTTGTTGCGTAGGAACCATAACCGGCTGAGGTGGAGGTGCAGCCACGACAGCTGGTGCTACAACAGGCATTACAGGTGGCGGTGCTGGAACTGGTGCAACGGCATAGGCCGGAACGGCCGTCTTGAAGCAACCACAACCTGAAAAAAGTCCAGAAAGGCAACATTGCGCCCGAACGGCAGTTTGATCACCAATCAATATTCCGGTGAAGAAAAACACTATTATCAAAACACGCGGCAAACGCATCACACTCTCCTTAGGACTGGTGTGACAGGCTGGACAAATAACCTTTTAATCCTGTCAACACTCTTACCCTAGGTTGCGATCGTGAACTGCCGCTCCATAAAAATTTCGTTTTGTTTGCTAAATTTTGTTATCTGCCATGGCACATTTGATACGGCCGTTTTTATCGATACAAACAGACAGCTTTGCCTCCCTTAAACTTCAATCACGATATCTTGCAGGCTCTATTTCGCAGAGAGTGTTATCCGAGATTGTCGTTCATAGTGGTCGTAAAGTTCAAAAAAAGCTTCCCTTAAATTACCGGAATGCCGCTGAAAAACATCTTTGAGCATCGCCCCACTAAATTCAATAGTCTCAGATCCATCGAATTTAGTCATAAGTCCATAAACTAACCGGCGAAATGTTCTGTCATTTGCTTTCGTATGCAGAAGCACAGGCCAATTATTCCACCATGGTTTCTCGTGAACAGTCACAACCACACAAATACCACGGAAGTCTGCAAACTGGCACAGAAACCACCCAAAAAAACCTAGTAACTCCCAACTATCTACAGAAGCAATGCTTTGTTTCGGATTCATTGTGGCAAACACTCTCATAACACGGATTGCATCAATCCAAGAACAAATCCGGAGACAATGAACTTTGAGTCCTTGTCTTTGAGCGACAGAAGTAAGATGACTAAGTATTGTTGATTTGCCGCTGCCATGTGGTCCACAAATAATGGCACGATTGCCGACGTCGTAAAGCCTAAAAAGCAATGCGCTTAGGGATGTGTCTGCCGCGAACCAGGGTATTGCACCAGGCTGTATAAAACGTGTGGAAAATGGATTCTGGAATACTAGCGTGCTCATTTATTGCTCGATTTTGGCTGGGAGTCGAACTACCGGAACACTTCCTAGAAAAAAAACATGCTCAGAGACGAAGTCTCGACCACTCTGAAAAAAAATACGAATACGAACACACCATCTAATTTTCACAATAATTCCCTCATATGACAAGGGACTATAAGGGAGTTCTGTTGCAAGAGCTCCTGTCATATGATCTGTGCTCAATGACGCGGACGATATTGGAGTACTATCTTTTCGCCGACCCAGTTGAATTCGTTCAAAGAAAACAACGCCCAGATCTTCTTCACCTTTTCCTTCTGTGTACCAGACAACTGATCGCTCAACAGCAGAAATACTCTGCGACTCAATACCTTCTACGATGTAGTGTGCTCGAAGCTGATCTCCACCACAGTATTCGATATTTTCACGATTGAACGTAACACTAATCCGGGGATTCGGCTGAATGCGATATGAACCTAACGTGTTCTGGTCCATTGGTTTTGATTCTGTCATCATTACGCTTTTCCTTATGTCCGTGTCAGGACTATGGTTTCTCCCCGTGGATTGAGACGATCTCGGCTGGAAATACCACTACTGGAAAAACTCTTACGAGTGCTGGCCAACGCTCCGGTACGCCACGCAAGACCAGTCGCCAACTCACCGTATTATGAGTTGTAGAAAAAGAGTGCATGGCCTTACTTGGTAATTGCAACTGTACTTCTGCCTCAAATGGTGTGCCTGGCAGCGGCTCAACATTATTCCAGCGACGAATGAGTGACTGCCATACAACCTGCCGTTCTGTTCTGACGTCGGTGCCTTGACGAAACGTCGCCTGCTCTTCCAATTCAAGGAAAAGTTCCAACTTACGAAATGAAACTGAGCCTGCCTGTGACAAGAGAACCTGGTATTGATCTCCTGGGCGCAAAGGATGACCAGAAATTTCGACGTGGGTTGGGCCAATAGCAGTAATGAGAAAAAGCCGCCTGAAAAAAAGTGCTATTGAAGCCAAACCAACAATCGTAAAAGGGGCAAGAAGCCCCAGCAGCCATAAGTTTGCCCGACCTCCCGCTATATCAAACCCGACATTCACTGCTAGCAAAATAACAACAACATTCCATAGTCCCGAGAAAAGGCCAGTTCCTATCAAAGACCATGCCTCGGGGCTCTCTGTTGGCAAACGAAACCGAAGCATTGTACCTGGAGAATTGACCAGATTGTCACAGGCAGGAATTGTTGGGAAACCAACAGTTTCTGAAGGCGGGCTGGCTAAAGTTTCGAAAATTCTGCCAAACTGAACAGCTTGACGCTCCTCCGAACGGCCCCAAGATTTTAATGATTGAAGCAACCCTGTTAAGCCAAAAGTAACAAGGGCACCTGGTAGTAAAAGCGCTAAGAGCCAAAGCCACCAACTATAACCTTGCTTGAGCACAACTGTTTTGATGTCTTCCGGGTCATACCAGCAACGCAGTTGACCACCAAGCTCCCAGTCGTCTAAATCATGAAGTGCAAATGCCCTAGTTTCACTCGTTTCGGAAGAATGAACCGTATTCCATGACTCGACATTCTCTCCTTCAACTTTGTACTGCACTAATAATGCCGGTCGCCATGAATACTTTGCTCCTCCGAATACATCTCGAAGCGTATGGCGTGCCAAGCCCTTTCCGATAAGCCGACCGTCTACTTCTATGAACTGGTTATTGATTCTCCATTCAGGAACCGCAACTCCGGCAAGCATTAACACACCAATTGTAAGTCCCGACATCAGCAGAACGGTGTGATAAATTCCTTCACCCAGTGACCCCCAGGCAGGAAGGCCGGTACGACGATTTCCACGTTTCTTACTGAAGAATGTAGGCAGCCTCACAAATAATTCTCCAGGCAGCCCAGAGGTCGACTCGAACGAGCGAGGACTCTCCGCTTCCGCTGATTACGTAGGACGATCATCACAATCCTCCATACGTGGTAGGAGTCAGACCGGGTCTCATAAACCGCCCCAACATTTCTGCGGAGAAACAACTCTTCAGAGCGTGTTCGATACTGCCCTACTTCGAGTCACAACAATATCATCACCTGCCTGTTGTTTTCGGAAAAAACCAATTTTCTCAAGAGCCTTATAGACTTCTTCAAGAGTCTTTTCACCAAAATTAGAAATACTCAACAAATCCGACCGAGTACAGTTAAGAAGATCGTGCACTGTAAAAATGCCTTTCTCCTCAAGACAATTTGTTGTTCGAACAGATAGTCCAATTTCAGCAGTACTCATCTCTAACTTTTCAGAGAGTTCGTCTGATTGGGTCAAACTTTTATATGGAATGCGTGGCATGGGGTCCCTCCCGTGCAATTAAGTTTTTTATAACTCCGGGCTGAAAAACTCACGCCCGAAAGTCTATTTTTAAGTTTCCAACGTTAGCCTACATTCTAACGCATCGACATGTTGTAGAAAGAATTTATCTTTCCGACAATCTGACAGTCTACCGAATATACTAAAAATAATTCTGTTTCGACTACTGCCCCAGTGTTGTGAAGTCTGTTTCTTCACCGCCGGCGGGCTTAAAATTCCTACCAGAGCCTTTTTCCACGGGTCGCGATGCCAAGCAAGCCGCAATTTTCGCTTGATTCTCTCAATCCGAGCCAACAAGAAGCCGCTATGCATGTGCATGGGCCGCTTCTTGTCCTGGCGGGCCCAGGTAGTGGGAAGACCCGTGTTGTTACTCATCGGGTGGCCCATCTCATTACACAAGGTATCCCTGCGCACCAGATTGTTGCTTTGACATTCACCAATAAAGCGGCTGATGAAATGCGAAAAAGAGTTACCAACTTGGTTGGTCCACAACCGATTGAAATGGGAACATTTCATCGCTTTGCAGCCCGCTTATTGAGAAAACATGCTCGTCTCTGTGGTCTCACGAGTGACTACTCGATTCTCGATCCCGATGATTCACACGCCGTACTTAAGCGGGCAGCGAAAAAATTAGGACTTTCACTTAAACACACGCCGGTAGGCAAATTATCCAGTACGATTAGCCGCGCTAAAAACGATCTTGTTACGCCAGAGGAATTTCAACCTCGCTGGGGTCGTCCAGCAGATGATATCGTCGTTAAGGTCTGGCCGATCTACCAAGAAATGCTGCTTGATTCAAATTCAGTCGACTTTGATGATTTGTTGGTGCACACTGCAAGGTTATTGCTAGATAATCCAGATCTACGAAGCCAACTCGATGCCCACCATCGTTGGATCTTGGTCGATGAGTACCAGGACACGAATGCCGTCCAGTATTGTATTCTTCGGGGACTTTCGCTTGATCACCAACACCTCGCCGTCACTGGCGATCCTGATCAAGCCATTTATGGATGGCGCGGTGCAAGTATTCGAAACATACTCGAATTCGAGCGGGACTACACAGACGCTCGTGTCGTCACGTTGGAGCAGAACTATCGAAGTACTGCCAACATTCTTGGTACCGCTGATCGAGTAATTGCAAATAACAGCCGGCGAAAACAAAAGCAACTCAAAACCGATGCTACTGACGGAGAACCCATTCGGATTTTCCTTGACAGTACAAGCCATGATGAAGCTGAACGTATCGCAACTGAGATTGCTGATGCTATCAACACAAAAAAACGTCAGCCTAATGATTTCTGTATTCTTTTTCGAACAAATGCACTTTCACGTTCCCTTGAAGTTGCATTGCGAAATCGTAATGTTCCGTATCAACTCGTGCGCGGCCTAGAATTCTTTAAGAGACGGGAAGTACGAGATGTCGTAGCCTGGCTTCGACTTCTCAAAAACCCGCGTGATGATGAGGCCTTCCTGAGAATTGTAAATGTGCCACCACGAGGTATTGGAAAACAGTCTTTGGATCGTCTTGCCGCGTGGGCTGAACAACAACACATGTCTCGTCTAGATGCTGCAGGTTATGCCGCAAAGGTACCTGCACTCACTCGTCGCGCTATTCAAGCATATGAAAAATTCGGTGTACTTTTCCGAGGGATACAGCAGGTTCAACAGCAATCGAAGGGATCTGTGGCACCACTTGTGGAAGCAATTCTCGAAAAAACTGGGTACCGTGATTTACTAGCTTCTGAAAAAGATGAAGAAGGAGATGAAAGACTTGCTAACGTGGAAGAGCTAGTCACTGCTGCAAGGCAGGTTGACGAAACATTTGAAGCTGTGATGCCCGATGATGACCCGCTCAGCCAATTTCTCGAACAGACTGCCCTCGTAGCGGACACCGACATCTGGGATCCAGCAGGGAATCAGGTTGCACTCATGACCTTTCATGCCTGCAAAGGCCTTGAGTTTCCGGTTGTTTATATGATTGCTCTTGAAGATGGAATTCTTCCTCATGAAAGAAGTCTTGATGACAACGATCAACTCGAAGAAGAACGGCGGCTTGTATTTGTTGGGATTACTCGTGGACAACAAGAAGTTCATGTGAGCGCATCAAGAATTCGAGACTACCGTGGTAATAGAAGAATATCGGCACCCAGTGTTTTTCTAACCGAGATGATGGGAAAAGAATCGTATCTGTCTGGACCAGAAGCCCCATCGCTGAGTGAGTCGCCTTCTGACGAACACAACCAGGATGAAGAGTTCTCAACTGAAGCATTTGCTGACTATTTTTCCAAAGAAGAAGTGACTGCGTCTGAGAGTCAGTTGGACGAGTCGAGCTATTCAGACACCACTCACCAGAAAAAGCGACCCGATGGGCTCGTTCTTGAAATTGAATCTGACTTTATTCAGGAAGTAGATTTCGACAGAAAACTCACAAACAAAACAGTGAAACAGAAATCACCTGCTTTACATCAATCTCCTGCAATTCAAACAGCAAACAAACTAAATCAAAGAAAAAAAACAGATATCACTTTTGATGTTGGAGAACGGGTGCTCCATGAGGAGTATGGCGAGGGTATCCTTGAAAAAATTGGCGGCACAGGACACAGGGCTATTGGTGTTGTACGGTTCGAGGGTGCAACTAGAACACGCAGTTTTGTCCTCATGCACGGTGCGCTAAAGAAAATATAGTGGCCCCAATCTATTTCACCCCCTACCACAGATAAAAATTTGTCATGTTTTGAATGCAACAATCAAGCCACTGCCAACAGACTATAAAAATCGCTGTTGCTATTACCAAATCTATTAGTAAGAGCGGTGGCAATTGGTCATTCCGTGTTTTCATTTCACCGACACAGGAGATCCTGGCCAGCGCGTGTCGCATACTTGCAATAATTGCCCACAAACAACTTGCGACACAAACAGCTGGCCAGCCACAGAGCGTCCCAACCAACGCAAGTCCTTGAGGCCCGTATGAACCAACTATGGAAAGGCTCTTCAAACTGAAGCCGATTACCCATCCAAAAACGAGACCACATAAACTAACCAAGCCAGAAGCCTTCCAGTGAGTCCATGAAATTCCTTCGGCAAAAATCAATTTCTTCATATTCGGCCCCAACCCGACTGGCTGCAACCAAGGGAAATACATAATAACGCAGAGTAAACCTAACAATGGCACTGCCCACCAACGGATTGGGACTCGCTTTCGATCCCATTCAATAAGTGCCCACGTTATCAAGATAGCAAGACAACACACATGGGTCGCACAGAGCAGAAAGAGTCGAGCATTCGGTTGCAGCAATAAACCATCAGCACCTCGCCATAAAAAATGAGAAGCAACATTGTTGTCAAGAGGAAGATTTGCACCACCAGAAAGCAACTCGCATGAAGCTACTGAACCCAGCACGAGTGCCGCAAACCCCTCTACCACAGGGTACCGGATGGGTATCGGAACGAGACAATCACGACATCGACCCTGTAAGAGAAACCATCCCAAAACAGGCACGTTGTCACGGAATCGAATAACTTGGTTACAACACGGACAGGCTGAACTGCCAAATACAACAGATTTTTTAAGTGGAATACGGTAGACAAGAACGTTCAGAAAACTGCCGAGATTGGCTGCAAAAGTGAAAAGAAAAAAAATGAATATCAAATTGTCTAATGTGCCGCCAAAATAACCACCATAAACGAAGTCCCACACCATGAGGTTTGTTCCCAAAACAATGACTGACTAATAGCGGCTTTTCAAATCGACTCGACATCAGCACTCATATAAAGTACTACCATTCTGTGCTAGAGCTTTGCGTTGAGCTTACTCCACTTTAATACGGCACTGCCTTGCTTAAAACCTTCAATTTTGTGGTCTGATGTCGACGACTGTAAAACATAGCCCTCCATCGACCCATAAGGTGAATGATTCTATCAAGCATTCGAGAATTAAAGGCAGTCGAAAGACCTGGCTGAACCTGACTTTTCGTATCATTGCGACATTTGCGTTAGCAGCTTTCGTTCTACAACGTGTTGAATGGGAATCACTCGTCCGTCTCTTGGGGTCTCTTCAATGGCAATGGTTTGCCGCTGGCCAAGCAGTTGCCATTGTGATTCAAGTCGTTGCTGGCATCCGTTGGTCAGCACTTGCACGTCCTATTGGCTTTGTTCATTCCACTAGTTTTTTCATATGGCGTTTTTTTGAAGGTGTATTTTTTAATCTTTGCCTTCCATCTTCAATTGGTGGCGACGTTGTAAAAGCGTACAGGCTCTCAGATACAAACTCGGGGCGGCTTCTTGCAGGATGCACAATACTTGCCGATCGTCTCGCAGGAGTCTCTGCACTCGGAATATTGGCCGGATCTGCACTGCTGTCACTTAGGCTCAGCCTTTCGTTATCATCTACAATTGCTGTAGCCTCGCTCCTGCTCGTCTGCGTACTCCTCGGTTTCCGATTGACTATTGGCAATCTAGATCGCTTTATTGATCTACTACCAACAACTCATCGCCTTCGTCAGTTTCTTGCACAACTTCTTCCGTATCAAGTACGTCCAAGCCTTATGGGAAAGGCTGTGGCTTGGAGTCTTATCGTACAAGTAGGTGCGTCTGTTTCGGTTGCATTGATGGCCCGCGGTATTGGCGTAACGCTCGAATGGGTTACCTGGTTTTCTGTCGTTCCATTGATTGCTCTGGCAATTGTCCTGCCGATTAGCATTAACGGTGTTGGGATTCGTGAGGGAGGGATGGTCTTCCTGCTCGGTCGTTGGGGAGTTGCTGAAGAAAAAGCTGTCGCCATAGGCCTACTTTGGTTTTTTGCAACAATCGTGACCGGGCTTCTTGGTGGAGTTCTTTTTTTACTCGACCGACGGTCACCAAAAGGTGTACTGACAAACGAGACCTCAGGATCGTAGCCAACGATCAGCAAGAAATATCGCTGCTATCGTCTTTGCATCCTCAATCAAGCCGTTGTGACACATCGCTACTGCTTCACTCCATCGCACGACTCGTGGCTCAATACACTCATTGGGCTCAAGCGATTGACTTCCGCTTTGCAACCCCTTTGCCACAAAGAGGTGCATTTTTTCATGTAAAATACCTGGTGACATCCAGAGTTCTCCAAGGCTTTCTAGAACGGCAGCCTGATAGCCTGTCTCCTCGCGAAGCTCCCGATGTGCTGCAGCTGGTAATGATTCAACACGATCAAGGGTACCGGCGGGGATTTCAATTAAAGTCCGTCCAACGGCTGGGCGAAATACGTTTATAAGACAAACCCAATCGTCATCGACAAATGGCACAATGGCCACACTCCCGGGGTGTTCAATGACATCTTTTGATCGTGTCATCCCATCACGGCATTTCTCTAAGAGTCTCACAACACGGAAACGCTCGGACTCGAGAAGCTGATCTCCTTGGATTTTTCTCATTCTATCTTTATTCATGTGACCTTATGTCATCAGGGTTTCGAGAAGGACCGTAGGAACTACGTTAGCGGCTTTACCACCTACAGTAAGATTCGCCTCTTGCTGCATTGACTTCAGTGGGATAATTGCCATCGCCAGTGTTGCTTCTTGTTTCCCCAAGCAACCTACTGATGTAACCTGAGAGACCACCTCATTGTTGCTTGCCACGTTATCACCAACTACCGCCGACTCACCCCGTTCAACCGCGAGTACTACAAGTCTTCTATTCACGTGCCCAAGTGCATCAAGTCGGGCAACCGTTT
>WLWE01002999.1_pt1 | contig 10205 bp, 9 predicted proteins | sample 6718301 | NCBI WGS metagenome assembly WLWE01 (sample SAMN12718691, study PRJNA515312) | sponge metagenome | isolation source: marine sponge | host: Mycale hentscheli | place: New Zealand: South Island, Marlborough, Capsize Point | collected 2003-05-01 | reverse complement strand
TAATACCATGTTCTCTCATTTCAATTAAGATAGGCTGTAGTTCAGTTTCTAAACTAAATATATTAGATAAGTTTTGTTGTTGTATTTCTATTTTAAATCTGTTCCAAAGTTTTAATGTAAGTTCAGCATCTTGTTCTGCATAAGGACCCACGTAACCTGCAGGTAATCTCCACATATCTGCTTTAGCATCAAGGCCCCACTCCTCTGCTTTCTCTCGTAGTTGTGCTTCTGATTTTACTTCTCCTAAATAATCAAATGACAATGCATTTAAAGAATAGCTAAATCTATCTTCATTAATTAATGCACCAGCTATCATCGTATCGTAAATTTTACCTACAGGTTTTATACCTAAAGATCTAGTCCAACCAATATCGTATGAAGCATTATGACAAACTTTATCTACACCATTCTCCATTAATTTTTTATACCATTTTAAAGTCATGGCCTTATCCATGTTACCACCAGCTTCATGACCTATAGGAAAGTAACCTTTAAAACCATCTGCAGCTACAGCTATTCCTACTACTTCACCATCTTTAGTAGCCCATCCTGGTCCTTTAGTTTTAATGTTAGGATCTCTAGTTTCTAAGTCTACTGCTATAATAGATCTATCAGATAAGTCTGGATAACTTTCTGGTCTTTTCCAATCAGATTCTGTTTGATTAAACACTAACTCAGTTGTCATTAATGTATTCTCTTACTATAATTTGTATCATGTATAGATCTTACTTTACGTAAATTAATTCCTTTTGCAAACAAATAACAGTCTGCACAATAAAACTTTTTATTCTCTACACAAATTGCTGTTTTTCTACACTTACCGTGTTCGCATTTAACTCTTTTCTTCATCTAAATTTTTAAGTTTATAATCATAACTACCTTGTTCATGTTCATCAGTAATCCATTTAGAAGAATTTTCAACAGAATATATTTTACTTGTTACTAATCTATTAATTAAATTTTTAGATGGATCTACACCCATAGATGCATCAAACATTTTTAATCTGTTGTTAGGTTGTATTGCAAAGTTACCATCCTCTAATTCAAGAACGTGTCCACATTTATGTTGATCTGGTTTTTCAGCGTAACCAAAATTTAATTCATTAAAGTCTCCTGCACACCAATCTATAGTAAAAAGATATTTACCTTTTCTTAATACTTTTCTTCTTGATGTATACTGCATAGTAGCACCAGCTAATTCATAAAAAGTTGTAACACTTACATTGTAACTAAAACTATCCCACATAACTACTTCATCTAATGGTAATTCTTTTACACCTGGTTTAGTGCAAAATGCAGTAATAGGTGCTCGCCACCACAACCCACCATCTTCCATTAAAAAATGAAACAGTGGTACTCTGTTTGGTATAGAACTAAAACCAAATACTCCTACCTCAAAATATTTATCATGCGAATCTTTTTGATCTCTTAGATAATTACCTCTAACCCAACATTCTATTACTGGTATATTAGCGTTTAGATAAGCCATTTTTATTATCCTCTTTTAAGTGTTGTATTTCTAAATCACAATAATGTTTTATTTTATTTAGATCTTCGATTGTTTTACCCTTAGTTAAGTATCTACAGACATACTTTATTACATTTGCTTGAAAAGGATTCAAGCCATTTTTTCTAATAAAAGTCCATGGTTGAATAATAAATTTTTTATAATGTGATCCTCCGACTTGCTTTCCGTCTGGAAAAGCTTCGTCAAACATATCTTTGCTACTCATTTATAGTTCTCCGGTTGAAATTAGATGCAAGACGCCCCAAAGGAAAAAAATATGTATGGTTAGTAGAGAGTATATGTAGGGATGTCTTAGACCGTGTAATACCAGTATACCACACCCTCGCTTCAGCCATCTTGTCTTTGAGGTTTTTGGTTGAAAAATTAGATGGCCAATTAGCTTTTTCATATATTAGTACGTTGTCTGCCTCCCCACCTTTAACTGAGTGGATTGTGTCGATTATTATTTTTGCTTTTTCATTAAATTGAATATTTCTTTTTAACATACTTTCAAAATAATCCAAGTCTCGCACAGTAAATTTTCTGTTTAAGACTTTCCACCAATCACTCTCGGTAGTCTCTAAACCACAATTCTTTTTTAAGAATTCTAGATCTAACGGTTGATTAGGATGAATATCTGACCAAGCTTTATTGTCAATTTTTCTCCATCCTTTTTTAATTTGATCAATAAAATCATACAAAACACCTACCTGTTCTTTAGTTATGCTCTCACCTTTTTGTAAGGCTAACCAATGATTTATGGCATTCCATTTGTTTATATTGAACGATTTATTTCCTCGCATATCTTGGAAATATAAGCCTTTTTGCCTAGCATATTCTTTAAGCTCATCGACATTATCACCAACTCTGCCTAATACAAACCAAGTTCCTTCTAGTGTATCAAAAGGTACTTCGTTAAATCTACTATAAGTTTTTATTGAACCCATAGAACTATTAGTTGAGGTAAATTCTTTTGGTTGTCTCTCAGGTATAAATTTTAATATTTCTTTAGAGAAATTAAGTATTGTTTCATTTAATCGATATGATTTATTTAATATAAACACTTTACCTGGAAAATCTAAAAAACTTCTAACTCTAGCTCCATTCCACTCATAAATAGCCTGGTCATCATCTCCTGCTAGATAAACTCTGTTAGCTTGAGCTGCAACCTTATCTACAAACTGCCATTGTAAAGGTGTTAAATCTTGAGCTTCATCTACTATAAATACTTTGTAGGATGGTGGATTAACTTCTTCTACATACTTTTCTACCATATCAGTAAAATCCATCTTATTATCTTTTTTAAATTTAATATAGTTTCTTATTATGTCCGTGAATTGTTGTAGCCTAACTTTTTTTAATGGTTCTGCTTTGTATAATGCAATTGGATCTACTAACATATTTCTAGCTTTATCATAAACTCTTAACGACCAGTTATTAAATACTTTGTGATTAGCATCTTCCTCTGAAAAGTTTGCGCTTATAGTTCCCCAATCAGTATGAAACTTTAACATATCAACTCTTGGATCTAATACAGGCAATGAAGATAATTCTTTTTTACAAAATGAGTGTATTGTCCTAAAGTTATTAAAGTCATCTTCATTGTATTGTTTAAATTTTTTTAAAACTCTATCTACAGCTTCGTCTATTGCTTTGTTAGTAAAGGATACATAAACCATTTCATGTGGTAGCACACCTAATCTTAAATGTTTTTCTACTATTTTTATTAATCTAGTGGTCTTACCTGTACCTGGAGGACCAAATATTTTAAAAGTTTTATTGTGTATCTGGATCAAAAGGTGCTGCCTGTTGGTTAAAACTAACGTTACGTTCTTTAACATCAATTTTTATTCGTTTAGGTATTTTCCACAATCGACCTTTATACTCTTTGTATTGTCTTATGTATTCAGCTCCATTGTCAATTAATAATTCTTTTACTTCAAAAGGTTTTAAGTTGTTACCATCTTTCTTTAAAAACTTTTTAAATAACTCTGCTCTAAAAAATAAATGGCCCTCTTCCTCAAATACATAATCTGTTTGTGTCTGTGTTATGTCATCAGCTAATTGACTGTCATCTATAAAGTTTCTAAATAGATAATCAAATTCGTCCTTATCATCGTCTGTAAAGTCATAACCTTCTACAGCAGTTTGAATAGATTTAAGATAGTTTAACCACAAACCAAACTCTTCTGTTTTCATTGTCTTCCATACAATATCACAGTCAAATAGTTCTGTTTTTAATAATTGTTGCTGACACAGTTGCTGGCCTGTTAATCTTACAGGTTTTTTATCTATAGTTAAAATATATTTAGGTGGTTTAGTGCTAATCTTTTGAAATGAATCTACATGAAAATTATAATCTTTTTTACCTATACCTAATTTTCTTTTTACACATGCAGCTTGATCACAATATTTTTTAGCAATAGGAGAACTACATTTGTAATTATAATCTTTGTCACCACTTAAACTTTTTATAACAGTTATCTTTAATTCTTTTGGATCTATTCTATTATCACCCCATGACTTATTAACATCACCTAATTCATCTTCCCATGCACCATCTTTACCATGTTTTTTAAGCATACAAACACCAACATTAAACAATGCTTCGTTTCTACCATCACCTGGTTTAACTGCATTTTTAACAAAATTTTGTACACATGGTGGGTAATCTGCAAACTCTTTGTCTTCGTCATTTAATTCTTCTAATTCTATTTTATAAAAATCTTCTGGTTTAATTAAAAAAGGTTGTACTGCTTCTTGTAATTTTTCTATAGGTATTGAGTGGCCGGTGTCATCTATTGCATGTCTTGTGGTCATCTCAGCATTTTGATAAGGAAGATTTAACCAATTACCTATCGTACCTAATTCTACATTTATTGTTCTTTGTTTAGGAAATATTTCACAATCAGCTAAACCTAATCTGCTAGCTAACTTAGTTAGTTTATCAATCATATCAGTTGCTGGAATCACACCATCGATATGTAAAAATATATGTAATCCACCAGACTTAGATCTGTAAGGAAACAGTGGTAGTTTTAATTCTCTAATTTTATAAATAACTTTTAATGGATCAAATCCATCATATTCATCAACATCTATACAGCCCCACTTACAGTTGTTGTCTTTCATGATAGGTACAATACCTAAAGACAATTCACCTTTTAAATGTTTTTGGAATAATTCTAAAGTAACATCTGCCTTCTTTGTTAATGCTCTACCTTCAGCTTTACCATCGGCCCTACGAGCTCCGGAGAGCTCGTAAGTACCATATGCTGACGTTAAGCCACCAAAAAGTTCACTAAAAAAATTTAGTGAACTCATTAGAATGGTGCTGTGCCAGTTTGTGCTTGTTGTTCTTCGGTAAGGTTGACCTTGGCATTACCTTTTTTACACGTATCATAAAATGCCATCGCAGCATTCATGAGCGCATCATTAGGAATGTCTTTGTTGTGGTCAACTTCCCAACCAAACCAAGAACCCAAAGAGTTCTTTTCTAACACAGTTCTCAAAGTATAAATTTGAGACCATGTAGGCGGTTGGAACATACCTTTACTGCCTTTTCTCCTTTGAGAAAGCATCATAGAATTCCACTTCTTAGACTTTTTAGCCTGAGTAGCTTTCATTACTATGACAGCAGTATCGGTTGCCATATCATTCTCATCAACCATTAAAACATAATGATAATGAGTTGGCTCGATATAATTACCACTTGGTAATCTATCTTTCCGATCGTCACCCCTAGTTGTTTTAGTCATTATATCCGAATCAGCAGGATATGAATTAACAGGTGCAACAGAATTCTGTGTACCCCTATCAGCCCATTCAACGTATTCGAATTTAAAGAAACAAGGAATAGCCTTAAATCCTGTTTGCCCATCATAGAGCTTATTTAAAACAGAATTAATAACCATACCTGGTCTTGCCTCACTAATAAACTTCGCATCACCTTGAGTGACATGAGGAGAATTATTAGTAAGTATTTTTAAAAACGGAAGTGATACATCTTTTGATGTAATGTTTTCCGCTCCTGCACCTGCGAACTGTTCCATATTTGAAACCATAGGTGCTTGTGCTGTTGCCTTAGTTGCAACTGCGTTGGCTTTTTCTTGTGCCATGTGTTACCTCTTTAGTTGTTAGTTGTTAGTTTTTATTTTAGTTCGGTTAGCAATATACAATCCAAAAGTTTCAGATGGTATAGTTTTATTCTTCTCAATTTGCTCTTTTACAAATCCTCGAAGAGTTTGCCAATGAACGTCCTGTTTTTGGTCTACGACAAGACCTTTGGATTCTAATTCAGTTTTTAATTTAACTGCACTAGAATCTTCCCCCTTACCAAACGAAATTGATAAATTATTTTTTATCAAATCCCCGTGACTGTTCTCACGCAACCATCGGAAGGCCTCTTCTTTTTTGGCCTCTTGGATCTTCGCATAGTAGTAAGGTGAAACTTCGACTGAAGTACCATCATCAAGTTTAATTGATGAGACTCCTGCTTGCTGCATTAGAGTAGGTATCACTTCTTCAGATAAACGTCTAGCTTCTTCTTGTTGTTCTTTAAGAAGATTTTCTGTGTCCTCGACTAATTTATTTTGGGAAGTTAGCTTTTTACAAGCTGTAGATATTTCTTTTACTTCGTCAGTTTTTATATTTATCTTTGTTAGTTGTTCTAGGTTCATAAATATGACCTCCTTTTTAATAAGTTGACTTTATACTTAAATTAAATATATTGTCAATCATTATGTTGAACTTGTTTAACTTTAAAACACAACCATACGAACACCAGAAAACTTGCCTTATTAAAGCATGGGATAAACCTACATACGCTTTTTTTATGGAAATGGGTACAGGTAAAACAAAAGTTGCTGTAGATAATATAGGACTTTTACGAATCAATAAAAATATTACTGGAGTTTTAATACTAGCACCTAAATCAGTTTACACTGTGTGGGCTTTTGATGAAATAAATAAACACATGTCTCCAGATGTAGAGTATGAAATCTATTCTTGGAACATAGATAAACCTAAACAATTAAAAAAATCTTTAGACAACAAAGGTAAATTAAAAATATTTTGTATGAATATAGAAGCACTTTCTACTAGTAGAGGTATAAAAGGTGCTACAGAATTTTTATATAACCACAAAGAAAACCTTACTATTATAGATGAATCTACTACAATTAAAAACCACAAAGCCATACGTACTAGAAATGTTTTAAAATTATCTGAATATTCTAAATACAAAAGAATACTTACAGGTTCTCCTGTAACCAAATCACCATTAGATTTGTATACACAATGTGATTTTTTAGATACCAGTCACTTAGGTTTTTCTTCTTATTTTACTTTTAGAAACAGATATTGTGTAACTCATAGGCTTGATTTAGGTAATGGTAGATACACAGAGATACCTAAATACTATGTACACCTTGATGAACTAGAAGATAAATTAAGTAAATTTTCATACAGAGTAACTAAAGATGAATGCTTAGACCTACCTCCTAAATTATATTCTAAAAGATATATAGATATGAATGATGATCAAAAAGACTTTTACGAAAGATTAAGAATAGCTGCAATAGCTATTATAGAAGATGAAGCCGTATCTTATAATAATAAATTAACTGAAATAATTAAACTTCATCAAGTATGTAATGGATTTGTAAAAACAAATGACGGAGAGCTTAAAGAATTTAAAAATCCTAAACTGCATGCATTGTCAGATATTATAGAAGAATCAGAAGGTAAAGTAATTATATGGGCCAACTACATATATAATATAGAATCTATAATAAAATTTTTACAAGAAAAGTATGGAGTGTATTCTGTTGTATCTAATTATGGAGCTGTAGATACTCTTAAACGTGCTGAGGCAGTAAAGAAATTTCAAGAAGATGATACTTGTAGATTCTTTGTAGGTAATCCTGCAACAGGTGGTTTTGGTTTAACTCTTACAGAGGCTAAAAATATTATTTATTTTTCTAATAGTTTTAATTTTGAACATAGAAGACAATCAGAAGATAGAGCTCACAGATCTGGTTTAAAACATAGAGTCTTGTATACAGATTTAATATGTAAAGGTACAATTGATGAAAGAATTATCTCTTCTTTGTCTAATAAAAATAAATTAGCTATTAAAACTTTAGGTGATGAATTTAAAGAATGGCTTACTTAATTGTTTCAAGATACTTGTCGTATCTTTCCCACCACTTACCTTGGTAGTCTTTTAGTTCCTGGCCTTCAATAGTAAACTCTTGATAATTAAAATCTCTAGAACACATACATATTTTTGCTTGTTCTATTTCTCCATACATAGATTCATGTGCTAAACTATACGCTCCTAATTGTGTAAAGTAATCTTGAACTGCGCTCCACTCTCTTCTCTTGGGTTTATTAGTTTGTTTCCAATCAAAGATAGTGGGCTTATCATTCATGACCCCCACGCAGTCTGTAGCTCCCGCATATTTTTCTGGATAAGCTAAACTTATTTCATTACCCCAAACTTGTGATAACGGATCTAAGTTTTTTAAAATAGTATGAGCCATTTTTCTAGCTCTGTTTCCTTTTTCTGTAAGATTTAAATAACCTTCACCTTCAATATATTTTTCTATAACTAAATGCATTTCAGTTCCCATAGCAGATGCCTCATTTTTTATTTTTTCTGCACCTTCTTCACCAACTTTTTCTCTCCACCTGGCTAAAGCATCTATAGATTCTTGATCTTTTGTTGCACCTAATATTGTAGTTACACTAGGTAATTTCTTACCATCTACAGAATACATACGTCTTCCTGTTTCAGGATCAGCTGCTCTTGAGTATTTTTTGTAAGGATATTTTTTTATTAATTCAAATTCTGCTAAAGAAAAATTATTGTCGTTTTCTATAAATTTCATTCCATACTATTACTTCATCATATTTAAAAGTAAAGCTAAAAGAACAGCTCCCATACCGCCAACAATCCAGTATTCTATTCTTTTTATTCTTTCTTGCATTTCTTTTATTTGATCAAATGTTTGTTTCTGCATGATACGACATAACTTTTCATGACTTTCTATCTTTTGTAAAGCTGAAGGTTTTTTAGCCATTTAATACCTCGTCTACTTGATTGTAAATATCTTCTACAAAACCACCTTCTTTTAATTGTCTAGTAGCTACTGCCTGGCCCAATGTATCTTGTGGAAACAGACTAGCATACTGTTGTGCTTGCACTTGGCCGGTGTTCTGTGGCGGAGGTGATGTCATCGCTTGTGGTTGAGTATTTGTCGGAGGTACACCCATGTTCTGTGGTTGTGTACTCTGCGGTAACATTTCTTTACCTTCAGCCATCTCTTCAAACTTTTGTTCTTGAAGTGCCATTACATTAGCTCCTTGTAAAAAATCTTCACCTGCTCTTTGTGTAGATGCTGACATTTTTTTCATCATATCAAATTCAGGATATATTCTATCTCTAGTAAATTTAGGCATAGAACCAAAGTCGTAGCTTACTGATAAAGGTATATTAGGATCTAAACTTTGTAATTTTTCTCTTACTTCTTCAAAATCAATTTTATCAGGATTAACTCTAAAATCGTCACCTTCTGCTTCCATTAAACTATTTATAAATCTAGCAAATGTTCTTGAAGTTCTAGGAACTAATTGTGGAGATAGTTTATATACACTAGGATCATCAGACATAAATCTCATAGTCTTATTCATTTCCATTAAATTTTCAGCTACTTTAGGATTAGTTAATACACCACCAAGTAATCTACTTCCTAAAATTAATTTTAATGTATTACCAAAACCAAATGCAGCACTTGTCGCTCCAGCCATTATACCACCAGAAGAACCAGCTCTTAATGTAATAGATCTTTGTACAAACTTAGAAGGATCTGTATATTCTACTAAATCTAAAGCTCTTTTCATTATTATAATATCTTCAATTCTTTTTAATGCTTTGTCTCCTGCAGCTCCACCACCAAACATTTCTCTTATTTTATCTTTTCCTTGTGGTTGATCAAGTCCTAAATTTTTTACAAACTTGTTAGTATCAAACTCTCCAAAATTATGATTTCTAATTACTCCATCATTTAAGTTAGCTATTCCGTCTCCTTGAGTAAATACTCTTCCGTCTATTTCAGTAACATCTAAAGTTTCATTTATTTTAGTTTTTGCTCTAACTCTTTGTTCTGTAGCATCATCGAGTGCAAATATTCTTTTATTAACAAAACCTTTTTTAGCGGCATCAGCAGCAATGGCTTGAGCAGATAAAGATCTGTGGTCTCTTAAAGGATTTGTCATAGATTCGTTCCATGAATCCCAAAAAAATGTTCTAACGTATCTGTCATACATTTCTTGTGATTCTTTACTTTTAGGTATTTGAATAGTTCTTTTAACTTGACCGTCTTTACCTAAAACCTCATAACTAGATTTAGTAACTCCTAACACTTGTTTTAGTTGTTTAATAGCATCAGGACTATCTGAATCTAATACTCTTCTTATGACTTTATCAAATACTTGATCTGGATATATACCCGCATTACCTTGCATTTCAATACCTTTGTCTGCAAATATTTTAGCATCTACTGAAGCTAATTGTCTTGCAACTTTGTTTGTACTAAACGGTCTAAGCACTAATGAGTAATAAGCATTAGCTTCTTTTAATTGATTGAAACCAGAATTAGCTACTCTAATTTGTTGATCTATAAAATCTTCAGCA
>WLWE01002988.1_pt1 | contig 10258 bp, 8 predicted proteins | sample 6718301 | NCBI WGS metagenome assembly WLWE01 (sample SAMN12718691, study PRJNA515312) | sponge metagenome | isolation source: marine sponge | host: Mycale hentscheli | place: New Zealand: South Island, Marlborough, Capsize Point | collected 2003-05-01 | reverse complement strand
TATCAGAGTCCTCCCCGTCGGATTGCTGAACGACTGCTATCCCATAAAGCGGATGCAGCTTTTCTGCTTCACACCGGAGATGTGGTTTATCTGGTTGGCGCTTTGGATCAGTACCGCGCCAACTTTCTAAGGCCTTACCGGGAATGGCTTGATCACGGCAAGGATTGGAAAAGCATGCGCCCTGAAGGCTTGGTCTTTAATCAACCATTTTTGCCAGTTCCTGGTAATCACGATTACTACGACCTTTCATGGCCTGTTGCCTTGCTCGCAGGTCTCACCCTTCCGTTACGCCGCTATTTGCAATGGTTTGATGATGTCGATGCCGGCTGGCGCGGCTCTCGGCAGGGTGAGGCCTATGCCCGCGTGTTTTTGGATGTTCTGAATCAAATCCCCCCAGCCCGGCTTCAAGACCATCTCGAGTTGCATTACGACGCTGTTTGGGATGGACAGCGATGTTTGCGATACCGGCCTGGTGTGAACACGCGTCTCCCCAATCGTTATTTTCGTTTCCGACAGGCTGGTGTTGATGTGTTTGCGATCGATTCGAACACCCTGATTACCCCTGAACAACCAACAACCAATCGTGAGAATCTGAGGAGAGATCTGCGCAGGCTGGAAGCGCGCCAGACCATTCTCTATAAAACATTGGCAAGTATCAGCAGCCTCGATGAAACCCATCGGGATGACCTGTTTGACGAGCTGGAAACAATCCAAGAGGAATGCTTTGATCTTCAACGACAAATCAAACAAATCAATCAGACCAACCAAGCAGCGCTCGTTGATCATGACCAATTGGAATGGCTCAAGGAGGGGTTAATCACATCCCATCGCGACCCAGCGGTGAGGGGCAGGATTTTGACAATGCATCACCCTGCCTATGTCACCGAGAAAACAAAATGCAACCAGGCCGATACGCATGCGATTCGCAGGCAATTGCGCGCTGTTTTCGATGCTGTTGTGAGGGCTCTCGGGGAGGAGCTCGGATCGGTCAAACCCGTTGATCTTGTGCTCAGTGGGCATGCCCATTGCCTGGAGGTGCTTCGCACCCATGACACGGGACATGCAGACAGCTACATCAACTGGGTGATTTGTGGTGGCAGTGGCTATGGATTACGAGCACAGCGGCGGGAAGGTGTCGAGCTCACAGAGGGAACATCTGATGGCAACACGAGGGTTGTGGCAACCAGCAATTTGTTTATCGGTCGAAACCACACAGCTGCAGAGGGACGCCATGGCTACAGCGGGCTACGGGTTGACATTGCAGAGGGTCGCCCCCTCACCATCCGTTTAACGCCTTTGGTGTCGTGCCGAGATGGCAAGGGTTGGCTGGATGCAGATCCTGATCCGATCAGCTTGAGGTCGTGAACTCTTGGTTGAACGAATCACTGATTGACTAGCAGTGGTGTTTCCTTTTTAGTGCGTTGATTGGCTTAATGCGAATGATTGCGTTGATACATTCTGAGCTGGTGGCTGATCCATCCAGGGCCCAATAGGCCAAGAACGATGATGGTGAGTGAGGCGGTGAGCCGGCTTGAGAGTGTTCGTGCTTCTTCCAGGCCGCCCAATACAAAGGCGATGCCAACTAAGACCCCGAATACACCGGTAAACGTTCCACTGAGCGTGCGCAACAAGTCTCCAATGGATCGCCCTTCAACAGCATCTGGATTGATGCCGACCCGAGAGCCTGAAAAAAAGCCAGTGATGCCTAAGACAACAATAAAGAGAAAGCGTTCTAAGGCCGTATTCGCTGGTGCAGCCCCATGTTGTTGAATATTGTTCACCATTGATGATGCTGTTCCTAGGAAACTTCCGCTGCAGAGTCCGATCCCAGACCACCAGAGCAAAGGTTGATGCAAACGATTGCGCAGTCTGCTCAGCAAGATCAACAAAATACAGCTTATAATTAAGCCTGCAAATAATGGTGCTATAAGTGTGACAACATAACCGATCGCAGCGGAAATAAGTAAAGCGCTCAAGTCGGATCCTTTACGGGGCTTTAACTTGAGCGGGGTTTCATTGATTGGATCGTTTTGCATGGGTGTGATTTCGTTGTTTTCGAGGCATTAAGCCTGTGATGTGGTTTTTTTGCGCCATTTCATGAATGGTGTAGATCCGATTGCTGTGATCACGACATAGCCCACGACAGCAGCCTTGATGTCCATCGCGCTGGGAGCCATCTGTGAAATGATCAACAACGCCAGGCCTGGATTGCGCATGGAAAGGACCAGCGGCAGTGTGCTGCGTTCGACGCTATCTTCGCCGGCAATCGCAAACCCTAGAGCGAGGGCGATCCAGGTCAGGATCAGCATCAATAAGGCACCTTTGAGGTTGCCGATCAGCATCGGCGCTGCTTGTGGTAGAGCCACGATCAGGATTAAGACCAAAAGGGCTAAGAGCAACACCGTTGCGATTTTTTGAACAAGCGAATTCCAGCGTTCGGCCCACTCACTTCGCCATCGACGGAGTGAGACTCCTACCAGGAGTGGAATCAACTGCACGGTGAAGATCTGGAAGGCAACGTCTTGACTGGGAATACTCCACACGGTTTCTCCTGCTTCGCTTGGCAGCTGACTGACCCAAACCGGGACGCTGATGATTGCTGCGCAAGCTGACCAAAATTGCAGCCTTGTCGCTAATTCAGGGTTATCTGCTAGTTGTCTACTTTTCAAGGCGATCATGGGAGCGCTTGGGCAGATTGCCATCAGCATCACTGCTGTTTTGATCGCAGGCGAAAGACCATCTCCCAGAGGAGATTTCAATAGCAGAAGTGCTGCGAGTGGCATGGCAACGCAGGTGGCAAGCAACACGCGAATGAGCAAAGCAGGCCTGCGCTTTAGAAGCCCGAATTGCAGGCTGGGCAGGTTGAGGCCCAGCGACACCATGATGAAAAAGAGGACCAGTGAAATCAGGAGTGACATCGGAATAGGGAAAATGTTTTGGCCAAGGGGGAATGGTTACTGGCTCAGATCAATCCGGAAAGCAGCAATAGGAATGCCAAGACTCCGATCACCAGAACAGCTGTTGCTGTGGCAATCGAAAGGGAAGGCTCGTCTCGGTAGAGGTAGGGGTCGCTGCGTAGCCGAATGAGTTCACGCTTGTGTTGGCGCATGGCAATCAGCAATGTGAAGATCCCGACTCCGATGAATCCCATCGACATCAGTTGCACGCCAAGGTCTTGACCTGCGTTTCCGTCGCCTCCTGCATCCCGGATCGCACTGATGATCTTGTCCAGCCCGAATCCGAAACTGATCAGTGCGAGGGCCGTGCGGATCCAAGCCAGGGTGGTGCGCTCTGCGGCAGCTCGGTTGCGTGTTTTGGCCAATTCCGTGCTGGTATTGGACATCTCTGCTGACATCATTTGCCTCTATTGCAAGATTAGAAACCATTTCCAATTCGGGCCTTAATCAATGATCCCGTTTGTGCTGAATTCTGCATGTAGCTGCAAATGGTTTGTTTATTTTCATGTTTCGAGATCACAATTGTTTGAGACCTTGCGTGGATGACGGATGGAATGGATTGAACATCTGCTGACCCACACTGCGGAGGGATTGCGCTTGTTTCTTGAGATCCTTTCGGTGCTATCGGTAGCCGTTGGCTTGGTTGCAGTTTTTAGCCCTGCTGGTCCACTCCGTTTACGAGCGATTCCACCTCGACTTCTGCAACGAGGGCCCTTAACTTCCGCCCGCTTGACATTTGGCGGATGGATTGCCTTGGCTCTTGAATTTCAGCTTGGCGCTGATGTGGTGCAGACCACAATCAGCCGCGAAGCATCGGCATTGATTCAGCTTGGAGCAGTGGCATTAGTGCGTACATTCTTGAATTATTTTTTGAGTTTGGAACTTAAAGAAAAAGAGCAGACCTCTTAAAGAGATCTGCTCACAGATGTGCTGCATTTGTGTTGGCTTGGTTTCTCTATTCGAGATACTCAACGTGCATGGTGTGAATCGTTCCGTTGAACTTGAATGGTGCCCGCTCGTGGTAATCCAGAGAGACTGGAGACCCGAGCGCTTGACCAACATCCAGGCAGTCATTAGCGGTGAACAACATAGCTGCCACCCTTGGAACAATGCCTTCGATCATCTGTGTGCCATTGAGGGATACCTTGATCGAGAGCGATCCCCTTGGATTGTCGTCGGTGTGTTCGGTGACCACCTCCAGCTTGTGTCTGCCAGCGGGTAGTGGTTGATCAGAGCGCAGCTTGGTGCGTTCAACGATGAACAGGTTGTATTCATAGGTGAGAATCCCTTCATCCATGTAGAGGGTGAGACCACCTGAATTGGCACCGAGTTTGTAAAGCACGCCACTGGCATTCTCTGGAATGTCCATATCGATCGTGACTTTGTTGTTTAGGCAACCCAGTCGTGGAGCGCAGGGCTCAGGAATGCGGGTGATGGTGCCTGGCAACTCCCAGGATGTTGCTTCCGGGGCCACCTTCAGTTCAGGGTGGAAGATGATGGTCCAGAGACCACCACCAATCGGCATGTTTTTGTATTTCGCCGATTCCACCAGGAACAGATTCTTGAGCATCTGTAGCTTCTCTGGATGCTCATCCGCGACGTTCTTGCTCTGACTGAAATCCTCGTCGAGGTTGTAGAGCTCCCAGACGTCGGTGTCCGGCGACCAGGTGAGGATGTCGGGGTCGACGCCTTTCACCCAAGGCAGGCGTGGCCCCACGGCTCCAGCCATCCAGCCATTGTGGTAGATGGATCGAGAGCCCATGATGTCGAAGAATTGGGTTTTTAGTTCACCCGGTGCATCCGGCGCATTAAAGGCATAGGCAAAGCTGGTGCCGTGAATCGGGTCCTGAGTGACACCATTCACCATCTTGGGTGGAGTGATTCCTACCAGCTCGTAGATCGTTGGCACTAGATCGTTGCAGTGGTGGAACTGCGACCGAGGTTTGGGATCTGGCTTGATGCCCTTTGGCCATTTGATCGCCATTGGATTGCGAGTGCCGCCGAGGTAGGAGGCCATCAGCTTCATGCCTTGATAAGGCGTACTTCCAGCCCAGGCCCAGCCCGCGTGATACATGTTGTCCACGAGCGGTGTGCCAAGCGCATCCAGCCCGCCTAATTCGTCGAGCACTTTGATGTGCTCATCGATCTCTGTGGCAATGGAGTTTTGAGCCAGTAGCTCAGAGATTGTGCCGTCCTGGCCCTCACCGGAGGAGCCGTTGTCGCCCCAGATGTAAACAACCAGCGTGTTTTCCTCGTATCCCAGTCGTTCAATTTCGGAGACGATACGGCCAACCTGATGATCCGTGTGTTCGGCAAAGCCTGCCAGCACTTCCATCAAACGCGACTGGAAGGGTTTCTGGTTCTCGGGGATGGAATCCCAGGCTGCTAAACGGGGATGGCGTGGAGTGAGCTGGGCGTTCTCCGGAATCCAGCCTTTGGCTTTGGCATTCTTGAAGGCACGCTCGCGGTAGGCGTCCCAGCCCTCATCAAACTTGCCTTTGTACTTATCAGCCCACTCCTTGTTTACATGGTGCGGGCCATGCAGGGCCCCTGATGCCCAGTACATGTAGAAAGGCTTGTCAGGACTCAGGGCTTTGTGGGTTTGCAGCCAATTGATGGCATCGTCAGCTAGGTCTTCACTGATGTGATAACCCTCCGCTGGCGTTTTCGGTGGCAACACCACTGTGGTGTTGCGCACCAGATGCGGCTCATATTGAGAGGCCTCACCTGCGAGGAAGCCGTAGAAGTATTCGAATCCCAGACCCGTTGGCCAGTTCTCAAAGGGACCTGCTGCCGTGGTTTCGTTGGACGGTGTGTTGTGCCACTTGCCCCATGCACCGGTGGAGTAGCCGTAATTGCGCAGCACGTCGGCCTGGAGTGCACAACTTTCTGGAATCCGTCCTGAATAACCGTCCCAGTCGTTCGCGAATTCACAGATCTGGCCATTGCCCACGAAGGTGTGGTTACGACCGCATAGCAACGAGGAGCGTGTTGGAGAACACATCGCTGTGGTGTGGAAGCGATTGAAGCCCACGCCGCCGTCTTTCACGTTCTGCAGGGTGGGCGTATGGATATCACCGCCAAGGCACTCCGGCATTGCCGGACCTGCATCATCAATCAGCACCACAAGAATATTGGGTGCATCGTCTGGAAGCCTTTGGGGTTCGGGTAGCGGACTGTATGTCGACTCCTGCATCGTCGTTCCGGCCTTGCTGCCCGACGGCTTGGCAGGAAACGGCAGGATTGAACCGTCGACGTGTGGATTGTTGCCCATGGATGTGAAACCAGTCGTGCGTTAGCTGACCATTACTTGCTAACTGCTGGTTCAGCCTTTGACTCGGCTCGGGAACTCAAACCTGCCCGAATGGGACCCATGGCAACGATCAGCGATTCGTTGACTTCAGCCAGGTCTCACTTGGGCTTTCTTCAAACAGGTGTTGGTAGGCCTTGGCAAAATGACCTCGACTTTGAAAGCCATAGTGTTGAGCCACTTGGGTGATGGTTTTGAAGTTTTCGGCCGCACGTGCTTCGGTTGATCGCAGGATCCAATTCACTTGTTCGAGCCGTACCCGTTTCATTATTTCCATCGGACCCATCCCCAAAGATTCCTTGGTGCCCTGGATCAGGGTTCGCCTTGATGCAAACAGTGATTCACTGATTTGATCAAGGTTGCAGTCGTTGCGTGAATTCTTAAAGGCAAAATCTACAAATTCCCTAACCAGTTCCTGTCGGGCAGATGGAGCATAGCTTAGGTAATTCACATTGGACTTGTCTCGAAGAGCATGCAAGAATGAGCGATATAAATGATTTGTTATCTCTTTCTGCTGCTGCGTTGTAACGACTGGGGTGAGGAGAAGAGTTTGAAGCTTTTTGCGAAATTTTGCATGCATTGCAGGCGTTGTTTGCAATGCATTGTTGGCTTCAAGGTGTTCAATGAGATCTTCTGCTCCGCAATGGGCGATGAAAGCATTGAATCGACTGACAGACAGGATGACTAGATACGTGGTGGTATTGGCTGTGAGCTGGAAATGGGATTCCTTTTGTCCCTGGCGAAATCCGTTGAGGGAGTAGGGCGCAATGGGCTTATTAAATAACAAGTGTTCATCGGCCAGCCCAGTGGCTTCAAAACAAAAACTCATGCAGTCTGATCCCCTATCTCCATTCAGAAGCAACCTCTGATTGGTGCGGATTTCGAGCAGGCACATGCTGCCTAAATTGGTCTGCGTGAACTGCCCGTTTAGGGCCCCACGGCTAACTTGAACGGCGTCGAATGCTTTGCCTATCTGTTGAAACAGCTGCTTCAGTTCGCTGGCAGAGCGAAATGTGTTTGTTTTGCTGTGAATGTTCTTGGAACCAGTCGACGGCTGTGCGGAGCTTCCAAGGCTGGCATGGCTGATGAGGCTGGTAGACAAGAGTTTCCCTTGGATATGTGCATTGTATCAACTTTTTCATTGCAGAGAGGATTTGATGAACTTTGTTGATGGGCGTTCATTGCTGCGTTGCTCAATCAATCCGCTCAGGTTCAGGCTTTGATATCCATTGCTTGTGGATTGTTGGCTTTCGATAGCGTTTGTCTAGGCGTTTCGCCAAAGTGGTTTTGATAAGCTGCTGAAAAATGTCCACGACTTGAGAAGCCAAAGTGATTAGCAATATCACCTACTTTCTTTAAATCCAATGCCGCGCGTAATTCACTGCATCTGAGGTGAAAATTTACTTGTTCTAATCGAATTAAGCGCAGCAACTCCATTGGCCCCATGTTGAAATTTTCTTTGCAGCCTTGTATAAGGGTGCGCCGTGAGCTAAATAAAATGTTGCTGATTTCATCGAGTCTGATGGGATTGGAGCTGTTTTCGAATCCCCAGTTGATGAGGTCGAAAACAAGTTTTTGGCGTGGTGCTATCTCGAACGACTTGAAATTGTTCTCATTTGTGGATTTGAACGCTTCAAGCATCATGGTGAAAACATGTCCAGTGTGCATTGAGCGCAATTCTGCATTATTTAATGGGTTGTTTAAATACCAGAGAAGTTGTTTTGAAACCCTGGAGTATTGTTCAGAATTGAGTCGGAGCGAATTGCTCGTGTAGAGATTTTCAAGTAATTCAAGCTCTCCATAGCACTCCAGAAAGCCGCAGAATTTTTTGGCTGATGTGATCGCAATAACGGTTGTTGAACCTGCTGTTAATTGGAAGTGGCTTTCTTTGAGATCAGGTTTGAATCCATGGAGTGAATGGGGTTCAATGGCCCGGCAGAAGATTCGATGATCATCGAAATTGCCGCTTGTTTCTAAGCTGAAAGTGATGGAATCTGTTCCGCGTTCACCATTGAGTAGGAGCAGCTGATTGGTCTGAATGCTGAGGATGCTGAGATCTTTGAGGTGAACCACCGAAAAGTGGCCTTGAAGCGGGCCGGCTGACAGCTGCAGAACATCAAAGCTTTTGCCCAGCCTCAACAGGGCTGTTGCTAGCTCGCTGGCGCTACGGAAACTTGTGCTCCAGCGGAGGCTTGGAGAGGTTGATGGGGGGATGGAGAGGTGGCTGGTCGTCGCGCTGGCAACTTGCAACACGCGATCTCCTTCCGCAACATTCAGGCAGATTATGCATAAATTTTCTGAAACCTGACGAGTTGCTCCCAAAAGTGCGGATTTGCGTAACAATCGGGTTTCGGCGTTGGCTGCAGGTCTGTTGCCGCCGCGTTTAGCTGCGAATTCTTGCTGATCTGGGTTGTTTTTCTGAGGTGGTCTTGTCCGTATCCAGCCTTTCTGACGTGCTTGTGGCCGGTGGATGCGTTCGCCCCAGCACGCTGCTGGCGGGTTTAAGGCATGGCGCTGTGGCTCCTCAGCGTTTCGCCGTTGCCCTGTTGCTGTCGGGCAGTGGCTTGCTGGTGGAACCGTTTGCCTGGTTGCAAACCCTCAGGTTCGGCCGCGCGATTCAGGCCTGTGCATGCCCTGATGACCCGGTGGTGGTGATTGGCCATTGGCGCAGTGGCACCACCTATCTGCATCAGCTGTTGGCGGCTGATCCCTGTGCTGCCACTGCTCGCAATCAGCTCACCGTGGCACCGCAGGCTGCCTTGGTGCTGAAACCGTTGTTGCGAGCTTTGTTGAAGCGCACGATGTCGCAGCAGCGACCGATCGATGCGGTTCCTTGGGGCCCAGAGGATCCCCAGGAAGATGAGGTGGGCTTAGCTCGGCTCACCATGGACACCAACATGGCGGGCATTGCCTTCCCTCAGCACTACTTAAGGAATTTTCGTCGCAGTGTGCTCCATAGCTCTGCTGTTTTTGAACGTCACTTGCTGGCGTTCACCCGGCTCACTTGGTTGTACGAGGGAGCTGGTAAGAAGCACCTGGTGATCAAAAATTCAGCCCACACCGCTCGGGTTGGCTTGCTGCTCCGTTTGTTCCCGCGCGCGCGTTTTGTTTATTTGCACCGTCGCCCGATCGATTCGGTTCGTTCCTTAACGCAAGTGAAACAGCGCCTGGTGCAGTTGGTGGGTCTGCAAGAGCCTCCATCAACTCTCCGGCAAGTGGAGGAAACAGCGGCAGCCCACGACCAATTGCAAGAGGCTTTCGCGCGCTCGCGGCATTTGATCCCCAAGGGGCAGCTGGTGGAAATCGCTTACGACGATTTGGTGCAGTCACCTCTGATCACCTTGGAGCGGATCTATGGCGCTCTTGGGATCAGCGGATGGAGCACGGCAGGCGATGCGATTGCGGCGCGTATTGCCAAGGGCCAGGCGTATCAAGCCGAGCCTGTTGTTTTGGAACCGGCCGCTGAACAACGCCTGCAGGATTTGTTCAGCTGAGCCGGTGTGATCTTCTACTGACCGAAGGCCACCTGACAGGCCGCATTCAGCAATTGGGCCTCGTTTGCATTCCGCGGTGTTCCGCCGTTGAGCGTGCCATCGCGGCAGTTGGCGTTGAAGCGCACGGTGTCGTAACCGTTGTCGGCTTCAAAGCTCACCACGTCCCCAGTTGCGGTCACGCTTGGGTAATAGAGCGAGTAATCGGAGTTTGGGACTTCGATGTAGCTCACTTGGCTGGATTGAGCTGAATTCACCAAGCTGTTGATGGTGCCAAAGGTGGCCATGCCAGCAAGACCCCAGGCGGCTGCTTGGCCGGGATACCAACCCCAATTGTTGTAATACGACCCTCCGTACCAGCCGTTGTTCCAGGGGCGGTTGTTGTACCAGCTCGATCCGCTGTACCAACCATTGCCGTAGCGATCCCAGTTGTTCACGGCATCGCGGCGGGTCTCGGAACGATTGTTCACCCGATCATTGCGGCCGCTTTGGCGTAAATC
>WLWE01002986.1_pt1 | contig 10262 bp, 5 predicted proteins | sample 6718301 | NCBI WGS metagenome assembly WLWE01 (sample SAMN12718691, study PRJNA515312) | sponge metagenome | isolation source: marine sponge | host: Mycale hentscheli | place: New Zealand: South Island, Marlborough, Capsize Point | collected 2003-05-01 | reverse complement strand
CACGCATGAATCTCTTCATGTTGTTGAAGTGTATGGGGTGGTGGAGGAATCTCTGGTAAGAACTTAGTTACATGTGAGAACTCAAAGTCCTTAGGGATGTCCCTGTAGTCACTGAACTTAACAGTGTTTAGTTCTTTATCAAGGAAGTGAAACTCTCCTTTAGAACTCATTAATAAATTAATCATCTGGTGTTCTATTTTCTACTGGTATTAGGGGTGATCTACTTCTATTGTATGAAAATTCTTCACCATAGTTGGTGATACTATTACTTAGATCCTTAGAACCAAGATTGATATTAGGTTCATTTAGTATACCTTCTCCTCCATTGACAACTTCTATTCTATTGATCTCTCCTCCTCTCAGTGCTCCTAATCTGAATTGCCTAACAGGGATTCCTTCATCATTAATTATTTCTACTTCTCTTCCTTCCTCTCTCACTATAGGATTGACATGAGCAATTGCAATGGGTGCTCTTCCTCCAGATGTGTAAGTAACATCAGTAAACTTCACATAGAAACTTTGAGGGTAGTATCTACCTGAGTTGGTTACATTAACTGATACCACCTCACCATTTCTCACCTCTGTAGTTGCCTCTCCTATTTGTGGGTAGATAGGTTCCCTTGTTTCTCCAACATAATCACCATTCTGATTGTATGATTCTGTAAGTACAAGGTTACCTTCTAAGTCAAACACCTCATTTCTATTTGCTCCTCTCTGTCTTCCTTCTGGATTATACATCCTTGGGAAGTCATCATTATACAGACTTACATGGTATAATCTCCTTGTGAAATAACATCTACTAAGTATTGCCTGTAACTTTGCTCCCCAATCTTCAGTGGGTTGATACACAGTTTGAGTAATAGTTTCTGTCGCTACCATCTCAGTAGGTGCACCTAGACCTGGACCAAATAATCCACTGATACTATTAGTAATTGTATAAGTTATTGTTATAGATTCTCTTTCATCTGGTATGAATCTACTGATAGTATCAAGGTTTTGTTTAGGTCTTGGTCTGTCCCAAGTAGGGTCAGGGTCAGTAGGTATTCTTTTGTTTATAATATACTCCTGATTGTTAGGTGACATCCTAGGCAACCAGTGTAGTTCTGTTCTGTCAAAGATTCTAAAATAATCATACCTTGTGCCATCTACAATACCTGACACTGCAGTACCATAGGTTCCTGGTTCTGCAGTAAAGAGTTCTTCTCCTGTATCTGTAGTAAATACAACTCTATCAGGTGAAGTCTTCTCTAGTTTCTGATCTACTAATGTAAAACCTGGATATGATCTAACCCTTGTTTCAGTAGTGTTCCCTGTGTTTGGATCTGTGGTTGTGGTAATAGTATCATAATAGTATCTTGTCTGAATAACAAACCCATTCAGTTCATAGTATCCTTCATCAATATTAATTTCTACACTTGACCAAGATCCACTTCCATCTTCAGTGGAACCACTAGGTACAGGTATATTTTCAATGCCATATTCATATCTTACTGATGGCGGCGTAGGTGTTCCAGTCATTAGTTTAGGAAGATTTTGTTTGCTGTTACAGTTTGTACTCCACCTATAGTTACTCTCTCTGCTCCACCTACTCTGCGTTCTCTTATTGCTCCAACCTCTTGTGTGTATGCACCAATCCTGGTGTAGTCTTCTCTGTTACCTATCAACACATCACTTACAAAATTACCATTTACAACCTCCTCCACATAACCATAGGGCACATACTTTGGATCCACCTGTTGTTGTGCGTATGAGTATGCTGCACTAGACTCAGACATAAAGTAATAATCGCCACCAGGTTGGGATACATTCATTGGTCCTGGTGTTTGTGGTCTCTTCACTTTTTGTGTCCAGGTTCCTATCTGTTCTGCAACTAAGTTCTCATACTTATAGTCACCAACTAAATCAATTCTTTCCTGACCTGATACTAGGTTAAGATAACCTCTTGATGCAATAGTGATACCACCATTAGGGTCTTCGTTCTTAATAACTGTATTGCCATATACATTCATCACATTAAGACCGCCTTGTCCTGCATCTTCCTGTGTGCCTATCTCTGACCTTTGTGTTACTACTCTCTTCCGTTCCTCTTTGGTATCAGTGTAGATAGATTTAGTTGCTTCCAGAGATATACTCTCCGTTGCTTTGTTGATAACATTATTTCCACTGACGACAAAGTCTGTACCCGCCTTAATTCTGGCAGCATCTCCTATCTCGATGTCTAGTTCATTACAACCGATTCGTAACCTACCAGTGACTACTAGATTAAGGTCTGCATCATACCTTAAGGTAGTGGCTTCTGATCCTTTTTCTACCTCTGATGTCTTGGATACTACACTACCGTGAGTGTGTATATCTTTGATTGACTTAAGGAATATACTACCGTCTGCTTTGAACTCGATGTGAGAACCAGATGTGTGCCTAATAAGTAGTCGTTGATTGTCTGGTGTATCATAGTATGTGAACTCGTGACCACTGGGTGAGACAAAAGGTAAGGAATATTGATACTCTTGATTGTCATCTTTAATCTTTGACATATTAGTAAAGGTTCCTCTGATTTTTCGCGGGACAATAAATCATCTGTACTGTGATAGGTAGAGGTTTTGCATTTGGTCTGGGTACCACAGACATAATTGGATATAACTTCGCACCATACCCACCACTAGTGCCGCAGGATTTGGAGTCGTCAGTAATAAAAACTTCAGGCAATCGCTTAAAGCCTGTACCATTATTTATTATCTCTACATCAACGATTCTACCATTCATTATAACAGGTTTGACCTCTGCATTTCTGTCAGACTGCCTGTCTCTATCATACAAAGTAATACTTGGGTTGCAGTATCCTCTTCCTGTGTTTGAGATAAGGAATCCACCCAACACGATGTCATAATTGGGGTCGTCTGTTGTAATTCCAATCTCAGAATTGTCAGGAATGATATTGATTGGAACACTCGGGAAGTTAGGTGAGAAGGATTGACAATTAGTAAGCACTGCTACCAGTTCACCACTGGTTCTGTCTACCACAGGAACAGGATTGCCCTGATATCCTCTTATATAAACAGATGGGAATGCGAGTTTGTTGTTCTTTTTATTATTAAAGAAATACTTCTCTCCACTATTCAAAACAACTGCTTGATTGGGTGTGCCATTAATAAAGTTTTTAGCACATACTTTGTCTTGACTAGGTAGTGAGATAGAAATGACATCACCTCTTTCTCCAGCTGGGTATGTAACAACAGGAATATTACTAAAGTCTTTGCCAGGGTAGTCGTAGTAGTCGGGATTAAAATCTGTTCCATCAGGAATTTTTATACTAGTAGCTTCGTCACATAACAAATTGTTTTGTCCGTGTGTAAGCCCGCCAACAGGAATGCCACCAAAATCTACTTGTGTTAGTCTCTCTCTGCCTGAGGAGTTAGATGAGCCACTACCGGTAGAGCCGGCATTGATTCCCTCTCCGCCTGCAAAGCCCATCAGAGACCCCATAAAGCCTTCTGCTGTGTCAAACATCCTTTCTAATCTACACCCTATCTCCTTGGTCGACTGCGCCTGTGACATATCCCCCGCTTTGTTATGTATTTGGCGGTGTTGAGCATACTTTTGTATCAATGGGAACTGCATAATTGCACTTAACCCACCCAAGATTGAACTGATGTATGACATAAACTCATCTAATTCAGGATCACTTGCTGCCTGCTGTGCGAGCTCAGTGATATCCTCAGTGATAGTATTAATGTTGTCAATGATACTATCAGCAATACACAATGCATCAGGATTAAAGATTGGAGTATTTGGGTTGGCACCGATATCCCCTGTCAAGTTGTCTCCATCATTTCCTTGGCCACCATTATTCATAGCTTGTAGCATATTCATAATGAGTGAACATAAGATGTCTATCAGTGTACTCTGAAATATTCCATTAAAGAAATCATCTTGTGTCTGTTGCTGTCCGTCTATAATTTCTTTAAGATTTCCTACTCGGTCAAGCACCTCTTGTAAACTGTTTGCATGTCTCAGTCTGTTTAATTCATTGGTCGCTGCCTTCGATGAATTGATTACCATCTTTAAAATTGAACATATATCCATGGATAGTTTGGCCATGATACCATTAAGGTCCATGTAATTGCCTGTGAATACATTCCATACGACATCATTATAGACAAACCTGGATAATTCAGATGGTAACATCTCACTTATCATTTGTTGAATGTCACTTCTTGCATGTGGAATTGAACCACAGAGGCCATCCTTTGCTGGAACTTTATACTTTTGTCCCTCAGGGGCATCTTGGGTTTTCATTTCTCCTTCTCTTATCTTTGATGCGACACTTTGTCTTTTACCACATGGTCCCTCCGCATCAGATGTCACATTATCGCCAGCTCCGTCAGTACTATCGGAATAGTCTCTGCTGTTATTATTTTCTGCTGCTGTTCTGCTTGAGCTATGGGGTTGGTTTTCTTGGCCAGCTTCGCCTTTTGTATACCCATCTACCTCGTCTTTTATTTTGCCATCTTTAGCAATATCTTTTTGTCTGTTGTCCCCATCAGATGCATTGGATGTAAAGTTAAAGGTACTAATCACCATGGGGTCTTGTGCATCCTCACCATCCAAGAAAAATCCAAACACCCAAGAGCCAGCTAAGAGTCCGTGTTTACCACCAATACGGGATTGTTGTGCATGAGTGACAGGCATACCCACTCTTCCCCATGGTAATTCGTCTGTAGATAATCCATTCTCTCCTGATTTTTCTTTAGGATGCCAACCGAGACATCTGACCTTTACTCTACCTGACATCTTAGGGTCATTGACATCCTCAACCTGACCTATGAATGGTGTAAATTTATCTTTACCAAAAAAGTTTTTTGTTACATTGGGTGATGGTGTACTCATGACTTTCTTGACCTCTTATCGTCTTGTTGTTTGGTTGACCTGACGGTTGATATTTTGGTGTATGCTGCGCCGTTGCTATTGATATGATGGGTGACAGCTTTGATGATATATCGACCAGAGGTTACTTTTTCGTACCCAGCGTCACCCTCGTTCTTAAATTTAGGTATCTTTGCCTCAAAAAAGTCGCCTGCTTTCATAGTGAACTGCGCTGAAAGTGTAAAGTTTCCATGCTGGTCGTCAAATGTATTCTGTCTAGCAATATTTTGCGACATTGATAGGTTGTTTTGATCCCATTGATAGTCCTGAGCTTTATCACAAGTCAATTGGAACCTCTCATTACTTGTAAAGTTGGTAATGATTCGCGTGTATGTCTTATCAATTTGTTCTCTTTGTTTGGGGCTCATCAAATCACTACCATCATAAAACTTCTCAGAAAATTCTCCTGTATCAAAGTTAAAATTTACTTGTTTATGGGCGAAGGCCCCGGACCTTAACTTAGATTGAAAGTCACCCATCACTTTAAAGTCGTACATAATAATACTTTCGGTGGCCTCCTCTAGTGAAAGATTGTTGTTTTGGATACGATAAGTAAACTCACCTTTGTCGTTACCTGCCTTAGCATTCAGTACATCATCAACAGATGCAAAACGATAGCCATCTAGTGTCTGCCAACATAGGAAACCAGTAGTACCTTTAACTTCACCAGTCTTTTCTTTATCTGGTGTTGCCGATGCTCTTCCCTCTTGGCTAATCCCATGCTTGATAATATATCTAATGATATCTACTGGTCGTCTGTTTCCACCGATAAAAGTCATTGGTCTACCTTTACCTACCCACTTCTCTATTTTGCTTTCTAGTTTTCCTTCAACAATCTCTTGCGCTATACTCTCTGGGCTTTTATTTTTATAAGCATTGGGGCAGAATGAAGTTTCATTCTTTCTTACTTGTTCTGAGGTAAAGTCAAAGGTATACATGATTCGGTTAGTGTCTGCTACTTTGTTTCTTAATCCATTGAGCTTGCCTTTGAATTTGAGTGTTTCTTTCTTTGCACTACTGAATTCAAACTCAATATTTTCATTGCCCTCTATTCCATTCTTTTCAATGAACGCACCGGCAGTTGTTTCTAACATCACAATAGAGCCCGTGATAACGGGACTATAAAGGTGTTCGTGTATTTGAATTTGTTCAAAGAAACCAATGGCATCCTCGCCATCAATCTCAATAAGCTCAATAGTATATTGTGTTGATAATGAAAATGCCATTATGACATACCTACTACTGAATACATATCGTTGATACTTGCTATATTATTTACCCCACCAGAAGGAAGTATACCCTGTGGTGGTGAAGGTGTGGGTAATTGCATGGGTTGTTGGGGAGCTCTTCTCCTGACAACTACAACCTGTCTTCTACCTGCACCTCTACTTTGATTAAATGTTTGTTGGTTTTGTTGGAAATTTGTATGCTTAGAAGTGGTGGATCTACTTGGTGTTATCATACCACCAGATTGTTTACCCATAAACATATCAAGTAATTTGTTACCGGTGCCTACCTTAGCTGGTCCAACTTTACTGCCGACTTTAGCTGGTCCTTTCCATCCAAGTTGGTCAAGTTGATTGCCTACTTTGTGTCTTCTTTCGGTATGTGGTGACCCTGCTTTCTCGTAATCTCTTAAAAATAATTCTGTTGCATCTTTGGTAGACTTTGCTGCATTGAGCTTTGGCTTAAGTCTCATATATTCGGGATGAGTATTCATCTCATGTAAAATGAAGTCCACCTGTGTATTCAGGTCATCCCAAGTTGCCCCTCTTTGTTTGGCAAAATTGACCAGATTAATTCTATCGGTGTCATAACGACCACCTTTCTCCCATTGAACCAGTCCACGACCAGGCCCACCATTTCCTTGCATTGTCTTAGGATCATAGGTGTACCCAGTCTCTACACCAATGTTAGCCAGTATACCTCTGGATGCAGGGACAGACATACCACCCATAATAAGTCTGTCATAGATAGCCTTGGCATTTCCTTTAATGAGGCCACCTTCTTGCTTTTGTTGTGGCTGCCCCATGCTAAACATATTGAACAACCCACTCAGGTCTATACCTAACTTTTCTAATAGAAAACCACCTATGCCCTTTAATACTGTACCAGCAAAGATACCCACATTGCCCAGTGCACCAAAGGCTTCTTGTATCTTCTCCATAAATGTCTTCTGCCTTGCTGGTGCTGGCATATTTGGGACACTATGTCCATCACCATCAGTAGTTTCTAATTCAAAGTCGCCACTACCCATGTAGCTCTTAATCATATTACGAATCTTGGGGCCACCTGATCCCGGTGCATCACCTTGATTCAATATGTAAAGGTCCCATCTCGTTCCGTCTCCACCCCAGGCTGTGGGCCCATAGTTACCCAGGCTGTCACCCTGTCTGCCAGCTTCAGCATGTGTGGGTACATTTCTGTCGTTGACATAGCTAGGACCATAACCCCAGGAGGTTAGTACAGAGGCAGCCAGTTTGGCCATACTCTCATACTGGTTTTTCTTAACGGGATAGTTACCGAAGTCATTAGAGGTCGCACCCTTCATAGCAGCCAGACTCAGGCCAATCCCCTCACTATTTCTCTCTGAGGTGTGACCTCCACCAAAAGTATTGTAGTCTCGTTCCTTCTTAACACTACCATCACCTTGGACAGTGGCATGATAAGCAGGTGAAGAATAGTCGTATTCACTAGCTGCCCAGTGTAGGAATATCTTACCGCCATTCTGTCTCTTTTGTGGGTCTATCCAAGGGTTCATTAGGTATTCGGTAGGTGCACCATTACCTTTTCTTATCTTACCACCAGTCTGAAACTTGCTTCCTTCAAAGACAGAATAATCTTCGAATTGACTGAGTTGCCTACCAGAATTAGCTTTCCTGGCCCTTTCAATCATGCGAGCCTCTTTTTCTTTTATCTCTTTAATTTTCTCCTCACCCGTCGTTAGTTGTCCTTGTTTAATTTTAATATTTGTTTTGAGATTTTTAATTTGTAGCTCCAACATATCATGAGCAATAGTTCCTGGTTCAGCATTTTCGATTTGTTTCACTCTGGCATCTAACTGCTTCGACATATTGATATGTTGCTCTAGATATCCGGCATACTCTTTGATGATCAGGTTACTATCGTAATAAAAGTCACGCATTGCAGCATCACTTTTATCATTGCCGCCAGGTTGGATCAAATAGTTGCGATACAGTTGTTCCTGAGTATCCATTTCTGATTCAATGTTCTCTATATCAGCCAATTTTTCCTCCATATTATTGAATGTATTACCTTGCTGTGTATTGTTTGGACCCTGTGGTGAAGGTTTGTTAGGTGCATTCCTTGGCGGCAACATGTTGTTGATTGCCTCACTTAGTGCTTTCGCTGATTCTTTTTTAATGCTTTCTATTAACTCATCTTTCTTTTTGTTGATCTCTTTTCCCAAGTAATCGAGTAGTTCATCTTTCTTTTTGTTGATTTTCTTTCTGACATTCTCATCGCTAAGTGCAACCGCTAGTCCACCTAGACCTAGTAGCGCCAACCCCAACATTGGATTAGATTTATTTTTTTTCTTTGCCTTATCCCCTAGAAGAGTTTTAAGTATAGGTTCTTTTTTTGAATCGCCTTTTTTTCTTTTATCCAGTTGAGCAAGTCTATTCTGATGTAGCTTGTCTTGCTTTCTTTCCTTCTTCTCTTTTTCGTTTTCTTTCTTATTCTCAGTGTCGAGCTTGCCAACCAGCGTATCAATACGCTTGAGTGATTTAAGAGTAGTATCATCACCCAGTCCATAGACTGATTCTAGGATATTATTTGCCATCAGACTACAGGACCATAGTTAAGGTCATAGAACATATAATGTTTTGCTGGTGTCGCAGAGGGAGTAGTCGAGATTTCAGGTGGGGTTTGATGTATAGCTGAGTCTGTGGCTACATGTACAGATGATTGTGGTTCGTCTTGATAGATTACCATAGGTTCAGCTGATGTGGACTCAGCTATTGCTTCACCAAAAGCTCTAATCATTTCTGTAGATTTATTGAGTGATGACCGGTTGCCATGAACACTAGTTATACCTCCAGATTGTAGCTCCATTGCCTTAGCTGCATTCATATATTTACCTGCATTGCCATCTGTATATGCACCCCAAGCATCAAATCCTTGTTGGTCAAAAACCCACTTAGCTGCTCTGGCATTAGTAGCAGGATCAAAGAGTTCATCATTGGATGATAGTCCGAGCTGCCTTCTTCTATCTGGTCCCATCGCTCCTAGCATATTAATCTGCCAGAGACCATATGAATTATCGCGACCCTTTGTGTTGTGCGCCATGTTGTTAAAAGATGATTCACCGCCTGCAATTGCTGCCATGATCTTTGCTTGTTCTTTAGTGAACCCAGCATCCATTGCCAATTGCGCCGCACTTCTTAGTTTTTCATTGATTTCTTCCCCCATATCCACCGGACCAGTGGCAGGTCTATTATTGCCGCCCATACCAAACAAGCTACTAATACCTCCCATGGCACCACCGAATAGTCCTGATATTGAGAAGCCATCACCAAATACTTTCTGCCCAAGGAAGTCTCCAATACCACCCATCACTGTACTAGCAAAGATGCCAGCGTTTCCGAGACCTTGGAACATGCCCCCCATGTTTTCTTGAAAACTGTTATTGCTATTTGTATTAGTTCGTTGCCTAGCTCCAGCACCTTTAAATTCGAAGTGTCCTCCATGTGAGCCGCTGTAGTCGTTAGCTACCCAACCATACTTTGCTCCGTGATTACGAATCCATGTATTCATTCCCGTAACTTTATCCCCATGTACATCCATAGCCTCACCAAAATTATGGTGTGAGTTTGAAGCTGCGCCATAACCTAGTCCAATCAATCTATTGTACTCTGCTTCGTCACGGTAGACATTCGCTATGTCTGCAGGATTATATGGCATACCGTCTTTCATCATTTGTTCCCATGCTGCCGCTGCAGCGGGTGACAGGAGGACTGCTCTACCTTGTGCATCCACCTCTCCTGTGTCAACCATGGAAGAACGAGGGGCACCCAGATACCCACCACTTTGGAACCTGGGCATGAGGTCGTTCATCATCATTGCCATAGGCATCATTGGGTCACCAGGAAGCAATACTTTTTCTTTGGACTCCAATAATACAGGAGACAGGTTAGGACTGCCACCTGTCTGGAAGTGCTGGGCTGCGTTTCTGTTCAATACAAAGGAACCTGCAGGTAGCATGTAAGGATGTTGGTCACCAGTAGTGTGTCCAGGCACTGTAAATCCACCTGTCTGTTTACCTGGTACATCAGTGTAAGTTTGATAACCGAAGGGTTTGACTATCTTTTCTACTAGAC
>WLWE01002983.1_pt1 | contig 10268 bp, 20 predicted proteins | sample 6718301 | NCBI WGS metagenome assembly WLWE01 (sample SAMN12718691, study PRJNA515312) | sponge metagenome | isolation source: marine sponge | host: Mycale hentscheli | place: New Zealand: South Island, Marlborough, Capsize Point | collected 2003-05-01 | reverse complement strand
CATGTCTTCATACATATCACCTGTTATTTTTGATTCTAGGCGCTTAATCTCTGCCTCAACGTCTTTTTTGTTTATAGCCATTCGTAGTCTCCGTTTATATAGTCTTCGTAATCTTCTGCAATGTTTTCCTTTAGTTTCTCTTTTGATTTCTTTATAGAGTAGAATATTGTCTTTGTGCTGATTCCTGTTTCTGCAGCTATCTGCCGCATACTCATTCCTGAGTCTCTATAAACTTTAAACAGCAGCTCGTCAAACCATTCCCATGTATTCATTTCTTTTCGCATTCTGAGTTCTAGATTAAACTCTGCTTCGCCTTTTGATATGTACTCGTAATTTACTCCCATCTTATCAATGTATTCTAAAGGTACTTTTTGCAGCTTCTTTTTCTCTGCTCGCAAATCGCAGACAATCGCTCTTAATACTAAATAGATGTAGCTCTTGTTTATTTTGCCCTCTTCGTTTACAATCTTAAAAGGCTTGTAATATTTGGTTAGCCTTATATACATCTCCTGCACTATATCCTCAGCGTAAAACTCCTCGCCTAAGCTTTGGACTATCCTAATGTAGTCGTCATGCAATTCAGCAACTTTTGAAAGCCATCTCATGATTAGTATCTAAACAAATGTAGTGATTTATTTCTAATAGTTGTAAGACGGATTTATCAACAGAAAGTTGTGCATAAAAAAAAGCGCCCATTTCTGAACGCTCTCCGATTTGAACACACCTAACTTAAAAAGGTAAATCGCTTGCAGGCATATCCTGCGGTATGCTTTGCTTTGGAGCTTCTGCTTCCTGATAAGGTTCTGAGAATTTAACGCTGAAATATTTAGTTCCGCTTTTAGATTCGTTTAGCCACATAGCCATGTCTTTCATTTGACCATCTACCATTGCCTTGCCTTTGTAATCAGGATGCTGTTCCGTTTTTTTGTAATCGTTTTTAAAGATTGCTCCGCTGTTGTTTTTCTGTTCCATTTTATTTATAGGTTTTAAATTGTTCTTTTGGCATCCATACAAGTAACTCTTGGTCATTTGTGGATCCTTCTCTTTTTTTCCTTCCACCATACTTTACATTGCCCTGTATATCTATACATCTAATATAGTACAGCTCATCTGTAAAGTTTAGGAAGTAATATGTAGGCAAAATTCTATCTGCCTTTTGCATCTTTGTAAGCTTAATAATTGATACAATAAAATTTGAATACTTTGAGCTTGGATTGTTGTAGTTTTTTATTTCTATGTATGCCTTGCCTGTTATCAAATAATCTAAATCATAATCGCCTAGCTTTTTATAATCTTGACCTTTTGCAATAAGCTCCATTACCTTTTTTTCCCTTTCTATATCCTTGCTGCTTTCAAATCTAACTGCCATGCGTTTGCTTGTCTAGATATTCGTTTATTATTTGGCGCATCAGTTCTGATGTTGTTACGCCCTGGAACCTAGCAACTTTTACTAAATCCCATTTGTCTTGTAAGTTAAGCCTTACGCTGATAGTTTTTACTTTGCCTTCGTCTCCAAGCTTTCCTCTGCCCATAGTTCTTTGATTAGTTTATCATAGTATTCTCTGCATTCCTCTATGCGCTCATAGATGGCTTTTATTACATCCTTATCGTATCTTACTTCAAATACTTTGATTCGTTTTTTTGCAGGTATATGGTCAAAGTTATGCTTTGCCTCAACCTCTGCCCTTAGCTCTTCGCTTTCATCAATCAAATGATTTTGCCAATGCGCTCTGCGTATCTCATCCTCAACTATCTGCTCAGGAGTATTAAGTAAGCAATAACAAAGCAAGCTTTTACGCTTGCCTGTCAATGCCATGTAACCCTGCAACTGATAAAAATAGTCTTTGTTTGGTATATCCTCAGCAAACCATGGAAAAGTAGTGCCATCGTAGCTGCTCTTTATATCTAGCAGAGTTTTATCTGTGTTTACATCAGGCGTACCTGTTAAATAATCATTTTTAAAATGATCATCGTTTTTATAAAGCAAACCTAGCTCCAAAACATCCTGACATAAATCAATGCCATAGCGCTCCACTTGGTTGCCCTTGTCTGTGTATCTGCTAGAAAACTCTTTGCGTATTCCATAAACCTCTTCTAAGGCTAACTGCTGTAAATAGGTTTTAGTAGTCTTGCTTAGCGTTTCTGTTTTACTTCGTGAATTGGTCATTATCTTGCCAATGGAAGAACATCTGATTTTTAGCATAACTCTAAGGCTTTAGCTTGCGCTGTGTTTAATTCAAACTTGCTAGTGATAGCTTCCTTTTCTACTTTTCCATCTTGTAATGCTTTTATAGCATCTTTAAATCTAGCCTCTGTAAGCTTTTTCTTTTTAGGCGCTGCCTTCTTATCATGCGTATTTGTAGTATCTGCGTCTTTGGTATCGTCAATAAGAAACAAACCGTTTAAAGCATACTTGCGAGCGTATGAGCTGCTGCTTCCAAAACTCTGAGCAATATCCATTCCCTTGCGAGTAGGATCAATTCCTGCCTGAGCTTTTACAGCTTGCATTTTATCGCCATCTGTTATCATTGCAGTAGCCTCTACATACATATAGCCTGCTGCTTCCTTAACCTCATCTGTAAGATTCAATACTAGGCCATTCAATAAAGGCTTTACTGCCTCCATTATATCCTCACAGGACCTGTACTTGTAATTACCAAACTTGTTAAACTGATTCTTTGGAGCTTTTAACTCCTTTTGGATTGTTGCCAATCTCTCAATAATTGATTTTTTCATAGTGTGTATTTTAAATATGTATTACAAATATAACAAAAATTAATTGATTTCTTTAATTTTTCTCTTGTAAATTTCTATTATATCCCTTAATTCCTCCCTTGTATATTTCCTAACCTGATGCGCCTGGGAATGCAATTCTATAAGCGCCTCGCCTCCTATTCTTTGCTCTATTCCTATCTGATAGTTAAGAAGGTTAGCATGGAGATGCTGATTACAATAAACGCATTGCCCATGAACGTTAAGCTCATTGAATCTAACGCTGCCGAAACCTCCTGCGGAGTAGTAATGTCCTGCGTCAAATTTGGATCCTAAAGGCTTATCGCAACTTACGCAGGTTTTATGCTTATCTCTTGCTCTGATGTAAGCATTGAAATAGGTTTGCGCTTTTTTAGTTAAGCTCTGTACAGTTTCTAACTTTTTTTTTAATTCCTTTTTTTGTTTTTTCCAATTCTTTTGCTTTGCAGTTTCTACCCACGCTTTGACGCATTCAGGTTTAAAGCAATATTTTTGATTAAAATGTTTAGCTTCAAATTTATCTTTACAGTTTTTACAACGTGGCATCTATGCAACTTTTTAATATTTCAAAACAAAGTTCTTTAGGTATTTTACTTCTTTCGTAGCTTCCTTTTTTTCCTTGCGTTCCTGTTTTTGAACCACGTGGTGCAACTTCGTGATGACAGTTTTGATTTCCATTAAAGCACATTGGTCTTGGCCTCCAACCTTTAAGATTAAATATCGTGTTTAAATGATTCGTAAATATGTCAGTTGGTTTCGCTCTACTGTCGCCATACCTACAATACCAAACCGTTGCGCGATCGCTGAAATTAATAAAAGGCATTTTTCTATATGCGCCTCTTGGATTTTCAATAAAATATTTTAAGCTTGGATTGATTTCTAAATACTCTTGTATTAATCTAATCATATTGTTGTTTAATCTGTCGCATTTATTGGCGTAGTCACTTTTTGCAAGTAAAGTATGTTCGTATCTATGGTGGCTTATTGCAGCTATTGAATAAGTTGTGCAGTCAGGCGATGACCAAATAATATCAGGAATAAAAGGAATATCCTTTTTTTTTAGATGTTCTATGTCTGCTATTAAATCAATGTTTTCGTATGCAGTCCAATCAACGCTAAAAACTTGCATCCCTAAAGTTTCCGCAACTTTTCCTATCGATCTACTACCTGCGTGTAATTCTAAAACTTTCATTCGTCTTTTTGAAATATGTAAACTTCTTCTACGTTACAATCTATGTTAGTGCAAAAGTGTACGTTTATTATGCCTTCGCCTTCTAAATTAAAGTCTTCGTATTCGTGTTGTTCTTGCCATTTTAAACGTTGGCTGCATTGTGGGCATTTCATATTAAAATAGTTTAGATTGGTTCGTGTTTTTTTGGTTTACTATAATTCCTCTTGCAGCTTCGAAGATAGTTTGCCCAGCAACATAATCTACAAGGTTTCGTGCTATTTTTCCTATTCTTTGATTTCCTTTATATTTTTTAAAATTATAATTATGAAATTCACAAAGCGTTTCCATATTGTTAGTCAATAAACCTCCTGTAATTTTTCTTTCACCTAAATCATTCGGTAAACTAAAGTTAGTCCAATATAAATGTCTGCCTCTTTTTTTAGCAGCTATTAAAGGTTCATAAAATGGTATTACATTTTCTATACAATACTTTCCTTTAAAAAAATGTTCAAGCAAAATTATTTCTTGATATAATTTCATATCTGCATAAGTTGCTTTGCTTTTTCTTTCACCTTCACCTGTATTTGTTAATCTCATTTTGCTATGTGTTGGACAAGGTGGCGAAGACCATATAAAATCGTATTCTTGATAGTGGTCTAATAAATATTGATGCGCATCTGCTACAATTACTTTGTCATTTGGAAAACGTTCTTGATATAGTTTAGCAAGTTCTTCGTCTAATTCTACTGCGGTTACTTCGCAATTATCCCAAAGTAAACGGTTACCGCCTAAACAAGCGTACAGGTTTAATACTTTCATAATCCTTTTTTTAAATTTTCTACTAACTTGTTAAGCTTGTCTATTTCGTGTTTATGTTCAGCTATTATAATTTGGTTGCGCATATTAGCTTTACATTCTAAATAATATTCGTCTTCAAACTGCAAAAACACGTTGTGAAAGTGTTCTATGTCGTTTGCACTTTCTTGCATTGATTCAATCAAATCTGTTCTGTCTTCGTGTTTTTCACGTAGTTCTTCAAGGCTTGACTTAAACTTTATTAAAGTAGTTTTTAAGTTGATCTTGGCTTTAAGTATTTCTAAACTATTCATAATTTAATGTATTTCACAAGATTCATCACAACCATTACTTGTATCAAGTCCGTCATCAAAAATAGATATTTGCCAATTGTAAATATCGCTATCGTCTTTTTGCTTTTTAAATTTCATCTTTGAATTTTTAAATATATCGTCTACACTTTTATAATGCCTAAACATTCTTACAGGTTTTTGCATAATTTTACTCTTTGTTGGTGGTACAAAGTCTTCGTATAACTTTTCTACTTTTCTTGCAAAGTCAAAATACTCTGGTCTTTCTTTGGCAATAGTCATCAATTTATTGTCTGACTTTTTCCAACACCATTTACAATTACCTTCGTAACCTTTTAGTTCTAATCTAAATTTTTGATTAGACCACCAGAAATTAATTTTTGGTTTACTCATTGGTAAATCTTCAACTAATGGGTAATAAAGCTTTTGCTCTAATCTTGTCGCGCTTACTCTATCTATTTCATCGTTTCTAATTCCTATTGCAGTCCAATAATCTTTCCAACCTAACTCTTTTTTAACGTAGTTGTGTATTGGGTACATTTTTAAATCTCTTGTACACCAAGAATTATTCATATTAGGTAGACCAAACTTTTTTATTCCGTCTTCAAAAGGCTCTCCATTTCTTGAAGCAGTTTCATATGTTACAATATTCCAACGTGTGCCTTTACCAAGTTGTTGGTTTATTTTAGCTTCTAACCATATAACGTTAAGATTAAATTCTTTATCACATTGGTCTACAAACTTTAATGTTTCTTCGTTTTCTTGACCTGTATTAGCAAAAATAAATACCATTTCGTATTCATCTTGTTTATGGTTTTTTAGATACTGCGCCATATATCCACTTGTTTCACCACCACTAAAAGCAACACATAATTTCTTTTTCATATTTATTTATTTTTCTTGTGCAAATTTTCTAATGTAAACATTCGGTGCTGGATTGTCTTGCTCATAATATAAAAACTTTTCTTTGTCAAACCACATTATAAGCTGACCTATCTTACCAGCAGAACGTGGCTTAATTTTGTTGAAGTTTATCGTTGCTTGGTTGTAGCTTAAGTCTTCACGGTGTACTGTTATCATACACTTACCACTATTGAACCATTCAGAACCACCTTTTAAGTCATACGGTGAAGGCACACTACGTTTTCCGTTTATCTTTTCTGTAAGTTTTGGGTGTATAATGGTGTGTAAGTGTAGTTCGTTGTCTTCTGCTATTTGGTTTCTATATGGTAATACTACTTCTAAATATTGTGCGTAGCCTCCAAATTCGTGGTATGGGTGGCTTAAGTCTTTCCAACTGTCTATACTTGCAGTATGTAGTTCGTTTTTTTGTTTAAGTTCTACTGCATAGTCGTAAAATTGGAACGGTGTCATCTTTGCTTTTACGTCTTTCTTTGTTAGTATGTGAAAGTGTTCAAATATCCAATCTAAACTATTTGTGATTTCTCTGTCTTTGATCACATTGTTTTCTTTTGGATTGAAGCTTTTACCTGTAAGCTTGTGTATTAAGTCTGCAACTATTTCTACGTTGTTGCCTACGTCTGGAAAGTAAACTAAATGCTTCCAACCGTAAAACTTACTTGTGTTTAGTAGGCATTCCATAAGCACTTGTGTTTTACCAGACATAGGAAAACCTGTCCAATCTGTACAGTTGCCTAATTGCATACTATAAAATTCATCTAAACCTTGCCAACCTAAATACTTACCTTTTTTATTGTAGTTGTCTCTGTGCTTAAATATCTTGTCTATTATGTCTTTTGTTTCTGTTACTTTGTAGCCTTCTATTCCCACGGTGCTTTAAATTTATTAAGTGTTTTTAGTTCGTGTTTTGTTTGTTCTTTCTTTAACCAATTCTTGCAAGTCAAATATAACGATTTGTATTTCTTATTGTTTTTAAAGTTCTCTATGCTATCCAAACACGAATCAATCGTTTTCTTTTCGTAGTCAGCTTCTAACTTGTTAAACTCTGAAACAGACATAGACAAATGAGCGAAGCGCCTATATATATCTTTTTCTTTATCATTATCTTTATCACTATCTCTATCAGTTATGTTTGTTATAGGTTTATAACACTTGTTATCTTTGTTATCTTTTCCCCAACGTTTAGCCATTCCTTTTTTACCAGCATCACTTCTTTTTTTACAAGTAGATTCGTATTTACGTAAATCACGTTTAAGACTTTGTTTAATTGGTTCAAAACATAAGTCTGTGATAATGTCTTCGGTTTCTGGGTTTAAGTCGTTAACGTACTCTAAAACGTGTTTAAACAACTTACCAGCTTGTTCATCGTTTAACTTCTTTACGGTATGCAGTAAGTCGCAATAGAGTAAAAAGCTTTTCTTATTTTCTGCCATAAATTATTGTAAAAAAAAAGTGCCGCGCTTTCGGTGGGTAGGAACACTTACTAACGCAACACTTAAAAATTTTGATTGTCCTACCAACATTGCAAATATAATTAAAATTCTAAACTCAAAAACTTTATAAGTTCTTTTTCTGTTATTTCTTTTTTGTTTAAATATACTCTGCCATTTTCAAAAGTGTCACCTTCAAATGTTATAAGATTATAACCGTAATACTTCCAATTATCGTCTAAACCTTTTTTAATCCACCTGTGAACGTTTTTGATCATCTTGTATTGTCCTACACTTGGTTCTACATTTCTGCATTTAATTTCTAAAAGTGCGAAGCTTTTTGTTTTCCAATTCCATAGCATAAAGTCTATGTCGCTAACGCTAAAACCTGTGCTACTGTCTGGTAGACTTCTACGAATCCATTGACTAAAGTAAATGTCTCTTATTCCGTGTTTTTCTTGTCGTGTCATTCGTACATATTATTGTTTAACCTTCTTTTTATTATGTTTAAGTCTGCTATTGTAGTTGCTTTTCTTACGTCTTTTTCTAAATTGTAACGTTCTTTCGGTACAGGTATTTCACCGAATATTTGTTCGTATTCTTCTGTGTCTACTTTTAGCATTACGTCTTTAGACTTTGTTAAGTCTTTATAACGTTTTATGCCGTGTATGATTGTAGCGTGATTCCTATTAAAAAACGAACCTATCTTTTGAAAGTTCATTCCGTGTTTACGCATAATAGTATACATATACATACGTTTGTTTATTAAAGGTGAATAACGTTCTTTGCTATCAAGTCCGTCTTTTTGTATCACCTGTTTAATCAAGTCTTCCATATATCCAAGTTATTATAGCGCAGTAAATTCTTTCTATTAGTCGCATATTTCTACTTTAATAATTAAACCTTTCCACAAGTTAAAGGCGTTTATTGCGTCTTGTCTACTGTATGCCTTTATGTATTTGATTGCATAGCTTACAGGCGCACTTGTGTCACTACCTTTGTAAGTCTTGTAAGTTACTCTGTATGTGTTTAACATTTCTTCACGTTTTAGTAAATAGTCAAAATAAAGACTATCGTTGAAATTGTCCCAAAATTCTAATTTAAATGGATCATTCATATTATTTGTCTTCGTTTAAAATTCGTTCAAGTTCTGAACATATATCTTCTTTAGAATAGTATAAAATGCCTTCACATTCTAAAGTATCTATTCTTACAAAAGTTGTAGTTTCTTGATGTTCTTCGTATTGTATTTCGTCTGTAAAAGAATTGAAGCTTACTGCTTCTTCTATCCAGTACGTTTCGTTTTCTATGCAAACACGAAAAGCCGTGTCGTGTATTCCAAATTCAACAATATCGTCTTCTATGTTGTATATTTCAATTTCTCCTCTCATTATCCAAAAATTAAAAGTGTGTAATAAAACATAACTATTAAACTGCATACGCATAAAGCGCCAAGTATTGTGTCCTTCATTATTTAAGTGTATTAAGTTGTTTAGTAAATCTTTCGTTTAATCTGTCAATGCACATTTCCCATATTTCTATGTTATGCGTGTTTTTGTTGCGTATAGATTCAAACTCTAAACCAGCGCCAAAGTGATTTGACCATACTGCGTCGTTGCATCTTTCATAAAAGACAAATTTTGCCTCTTCAATCTCTAATAAAATCTTTAATTTTTCTGTCCTATTCATTTTTTAAGTGTTAATTGTGTATACAAATATAACAACTATTACGAATTATGAACAATAAAAGTTACGTTTTTAACAAAAAAAACTTTAGAAAAGGTGTGTAAGTCTTGCTACTTGTCCGTTTTCACGGTGATGTATAAAGCCTTCTACGGCTTTTGGTGCGTGTTGGTAGCCTTTTTTATGGTGCCAACTGTCAGTTCCAGAAGGTGAACGTAAGCTTTCTACGGTAATTCCAATAAAATCTTGGCTTGTTTTGTGATGTACGTGATGCGTGTAAACGTATCTGTATTTAGTTTCAGACCATTCTACAGGAAATTCTTGTGCCATAAGCAACGGTAAGTCTTGTTTCTTTGCTCCGTCACCGTGTGTAGTGCCTATTAAGTTTTGTCCGTATTTATAACCTTTACGATGTGCTATTGAACAATCGAAGCTTATGTTTTTGCAGTTTCTGAAGTACGTTTTTATGCAGTCGGACAAGAAAAAACCACTTTGGTAATCGTGGTTACTTGGGTTGTAGGTAAAATGAACGTCTGCTACTGCGATCAACTGAAGCAAAATATCTACATATAATTGTTTAGCTATTAAGAAATTTCGATACCACATTTCTGTAGTGTCTTGATTTGTGCCAGAAGTCGTAGTTCTGCTTGGTGTGTCTATGTGCAGAATATCGTTACCACCGATAAATAATATCTTATCTATAGGAAAGCCTTGCGCTTTGTTTAAAATGCCTTGTACGCCTTCTTTGACACGTTTAACTGCAATTTGGTTGTTGTAGTCTTCGCCTGTTTCGAAACTATCTGCAAGTTTGCCAATATGAATGTCTGCTGGATCAATTACTAATAAATAATCTTTCGTTTTTTCGGTGCGTACTAACTTGGGAAATTTAGGCGCAAATTGTTTTAAGTCTTCTACAAGCTTTTTACTTAATTCTTCTAACTTGTTTTCGGCTTCGTTTTTATGTAGTGGGTTCTTAAAAAATAGACTTGCTTGTTTAGTTTTTAACCAACCGTGTTTAACGCTTTCAATATCTACACCAGCTTCTTCACTTGCTGCTTTTAATCCTCTGTAGCGAAATAATATTTCTGCTTCGTCTGGTGTAAGTCTGTAACGTTTATTCATATAAATTTGTTAACAAGTTTTCCAGCTACATACATAAAAAAGCCTAAAATACAAACTCCTATAATTAGCCAAAAATAGTTAGGT
>WLWE01002979.1_pt1 | contig 10274 bp, 11 predicted proteins | sample 6718301 | NCBI WGS metagenome assembly WLWE01 (sample SAMN12718691, study PRJNA515312) | sponge metagenome | isolation source: marine sponge | host: Mycale hentscheli | place: New Zealand: South Island, Marlborough, Capsize Point | collected 2003-05-01 | reverse complement strand
GTGTAGCTTTTGTAGTTATGGAAAAAAGCGTACAGCAGTTGATGGATGAAACGATGTGTCGCCCCGGTTACCGGTGGAATGAAACATTAAAGCGCTGCTTGGCTATGGGTGGTGGTGACGGTGAAGTGAAATCACCAGAAGAGAGTATTGCTCCAGAACCCGCCGCCCCGGCGGAGCCGGCTAAAGGAGGCAGAGGTGAGGTGCGCGTGAACGGTAATGGTGTGAAGCAGACGGGTACATCAATGGGGAAAAGTATTAGTTTGTAGAATAAATATAAGTTTTAATGTAGAAAAATGGCTTTTGGTGGCGGTGCCGGTAGTAAATTCCACTTGCAGGAATATAAAGGCAAGAAGCCTGGATTATATAAAGAAGAAGGTATAGGAACTGTAAGAGTAGGCGCAGACGGAGAAGTAAAATTTTACAGATTAGGGGAAAAGGTACCACCAGTAGAAGAAACTACAACAGAGGACCCAACCGCGCCAACGGCACCCACAACCAGAGTAAGTGAGGAGGGAGTAGTTCAAAAAGGTCGAACGCTGGGTGGTGTAAATAAGATTCTCAAAGAATTGGGTGCTGGTGAACTAGCTGATGTTTCAACTGCATATCAGCCTGAAGCCCTAGTGGAAGGAGCTAATCCAACACAGAAGCCAGACGTAAGCGAGCCATTCCAACAGGATCCACAGCTTCAAACTAGTTTTCCAGAAGGTACAAAACCTTTTGCTTCAACTGATAAATACACTGCATACAGTACTGGTGGTAATCCAGAAGATCCACAAGATGGTACCTCCAGCAAACCAGATAGAGTTGAACGTATTCGCCAAGTAGCGTTCCAACCGAAGGGAGCACGACAGAAAGAAGTATCTTCACGTAAGGCTGTGCGTGGAAACTTCGGTGGCGATGAGCCAGATACCTCCACGTTGGTATCCCCTATGTACAATAATCCAATGCGTAATCAAATTAGAGACATCTATGGAGACACTAGCTTAAGTATTGCTCAACAGTCTGCAAAAGTGTCTGAATTGACAGGAGTATATCGTTATGGCGGTGAAGGTTATGCAAATGTCGGTGGGAAACTCGTGCAAGCCAAAGATGGATCTGGACGGAGCCTGCTAAATGCACGCGGTGCTGGATTAGATCCTAGAGAGTTCCTAGACATTCCATCAGCAACTCCTGAAGAAGACGCTCCAAGTACTCCAGACTTGAGCAAAACTGATGTAACTAGTCCTGCATTTACTACAGCACAGCCAGAAGTACAAGAGTGGTTCAAGAAAGAGCTGAATAAAATCAAGGATGCAAAGTAACTCTCTAAATTATCTACAATAGTTGTAGATATATGCCAGAGAATAGTGTCACTAGAACAAATACAAGGCTTAAATAACAGAAGGTCGGTACTAGGTGGGAACAGTTCCGCTAGTAATGAGGCATTTCAGCAGAAACACGACGCTAATGACCTGCTTATTAAAGGCGCTGGTTTGGCAGCCGCAGGTAAAGAACTTGGATTAAGCGAAGAAGAAACACTCGCTGCTGTATCACGCCAATATCGCAGGCAAAATCAGCGTGCTGCTTACCGAGATCGCAATAAAAGGCAGGCAGAGTGGAACCAAAAGCAAGGATCTCTAGGTGAGTGGGACGATGGCGAGCTTCCGGGTATTGGATTAGAGGATATTTCCGAAGAAGAGCGTGCATTTGGGCAATCACAGGACGAATTGCAGACATATCGCCCAGATGATCGCGGATTTACCGAAGATGAAGATACAGGACTAGTAAGAGCCGAGTCATTTGCAGAAACAAAAGGCGATTACAGAGGAACACGTAAGGAATACCGCAGAGAAGGCGGTAAAACAGTCAGAACAGACACCCGTGAGCCGATATATGGAACACCAGCAACGGTCGCTCCAGTATCTGCAATGCGTGACGCTCTTATTCAGCTTGAAGCAGGACCAGGTCAGTACGGATACGACGCATTCCCCGGATCTGCTGATGTTGCTGGTCGATTAGAAGCATCAGTAAGCCCAGATCGTGGAGCAGATGCAGCATTAGGTGCTGAAACAGTACGAAGAGACAACCAACGCTTCGATGATGAAGCAAGAGAAGCAAGTGACTGGCGTGCTGCTGCTGAAGCCGACATCATTGCTCGTGATAGCTACACAGTGAACGGATCAGGCGCAATGGCAGACGAAGCCATTGGTCGTATCGGTGAAATCCGTAAAATCGGCCCCGCATTGAGCGCTGCTAAGAAACCAGGCCCCGATCCAGTCGGAACAGTGCAAGTTATTCGTGAAGGATCCGATCCAGTGATGGCTGAAGTGCTTCGTCGTGGTGATGGTGTCAATTTAGACCCAGTAACTGGTGATCCAGTTGCAATTCAAGGACCTGAGATGCCAATGAGGCGTGAAGGTGACATTCCAGTCAACAATACTGGCTCTGCTAACTCACTTAACGCCCCACAGTCAGCAGTTGAGTGGATTAACCAGACGAGACCTGAATTCCGTGAAAGTTCAAGCTCATTTGGTAACTATCCACAGGTAGATATTACTCTGCAGACTACAAACTTTGCAAATCGTCTTCGTGAGCTACAAGGATACGGAATGGAAGGCGTATCAGCAAATATTCGCTCTGTTGAAGAACTTCAGCGTGTAGTTGATGCAGTTGGAGCCAAAGCTCAAGCAAAAGGTCAGCAGCTGTACCGCTTTGACCAGGAAACCGGAAAAAATGTCCCATCATCTACTGCCGGTCCTGCAGAAGTGATGAATCTGTTGCGAATGAGTCCTGGTGAGCAACAACAGTTTGCAAATGCAATGTATCAGGTGGATGCTGCTCGTAGATCGAGTGTTAACGAAAATCCAACCGGCATTTACCTCTCAAGGATGACAAAACAGGGACCACAGCAAATGGGTACGGCAGATGTTGCATTTGACGCCCCAGAAGCAGTTGGTGGAGACTTAACAACAGTTGCTACTCAGAAAAAAGGATCTTCTATCCGTGTAGGTACGACTGATCAAGGAAAACCAGTAAAACAGGACATTAAAACTGCAATTGCTGGATTACCTAGCCGTGATGCCCAACAACCCTTCATTGGACAAGTTGCAGGTGAGAAACCACGAGTCAATCGCCGCAAACCAGGCGGTATGGGAAGTGGCTCAGAATTAGAAGCAAATATTCAACGTCAAGCTGAATCACGAGCTAAAGGTAAGCCTGTAGACCAACCACGGGTCGATGCAAACATTACTAAAGCTCGCTTGGCTGAAGAACGTGAAAAACGCGACAGGAGGAAACGTCAAGAGCAACAAGAAACGATTAGAAGCTTTACACCAGCAAACCTTCGCCAAAGAGGACGTTACTGATGGATTTTCAATACGACGGACAATCAGTATCACAAGGACGTCAAAACCAACGACGTTCACGGGAGCAGCCAACTACATTCGGCAAAATGGGTGGTGCTGACGATACTCAGCCTGCAAACAAATTAGATGAGCCAGCACAGCGTATGGCTGGACAAATGGGTAGCCGCTTACTGGAATATCTACAAAATCCTATTGAGAAACAACGAACAGATCAGTGGGAACAGCGCTTTGCATTATCTAACGAAGGTATGCAATTTAATCAAGCTAAAATGGGGATACCACCTGAGCAGTAGATATGTCGAAAGCAAGAATGGCAGGTAATGCCCTTAAGTGGTTATTTAGTAAGCCTGGTTTAAATCAAGGTGATCCGCGTCAAGCAATGAACGCACTTGACATTGCAGGACGTCTAGGACCGGATGCAGTCTTCGCAACAATGGCTGCAGCGCAAACACCAGGAGACTTGGGAGACAAGATACTTGTTGGAACTACTGACTTTGTGGGAGGTGGTTTGACAGGTCTTGCAGCTGGTAGAGCAACTAACTCAGCAGTGGTTGACCAAATTGCTTCTGTTGCTGGTGCTTATGGTGCTATGCCTGTAGCCAATACTGTAATGCGAGGTAAGGACAGATTAATGGGAGGAGAAGGGCTTACACCGTATGAACGGATGAGTGTGGAACAGCAAGAACAGATGAGGCAACAAATCACACGACAGGTGATGCAAGTATATGGATTAGTACCAGGCACACGAGATCAATACTTCTCTGATCCAACCACAGGTATGGGAGTGAATTGATGACTGAAGGTGACTTTCTATCTAGATTAAAAGCTGGCGCTAAAGATAGGTTCAGTGAAGGACGAGAAGATTATCGTCAAGCTTATTACGCTGCTCGTGAACTACAGGGTTTAGATCCAGAAGACGCAAAGATTAAAACAACACTAGCCACAAACCCAACGTTTGTAATGGCAAGAGATATGCTGAATATCTCAGAGCCTACATATAAAGGGCAACGAGCTGAGCGAGGTATGGCACTATCAGATGATAGAGCTACTCGCATTGGTCAAGTACTTGGAACACTGGGTAATGACGTAGTACAAGATAGTACTAGAGGACTGTACTGGCTGTTAAATGCCGCACAGGCTGTAGGTAATGTATCCAACGAATACGTTTTAAGTAAATCCAATCCTGACCTTTTCTCACACGATAAAACAGGATTAGAAGTTCCAGTAATGGATAACGGTAAACCTAAAAGATATGGCAATCAAGGTTTTACAGCAGCCAATAAAAAGAAGTACGATGCTGCTCTAGAGGCTGGGTTAATTTCTCCTGAAGGTACAAAGCGTAAAGGCGTAGGAATGAAAGACGGAAGATATACAAGGCGAAAGTTCTCACCAGGTGACGTAGCACTACTAGGAGCTGCATCTGGTGCAGCGATTAACGGCGGCTTAGGTCTACTTAATCCAGTAGGAGGATCTGGTGGATATACAGCTGCAATTGAAAGCGCTGACGATCCTACTAAAACTTCAAACGTAATCTTAGAAGTAGCTGCTAAATACTTTATGGGTAGAACAGGCGACCTACTCCCTTATGATGAGTTTTCACAATACAGGCCAGATGTAAGTAAAGGTGATTACAACAGGTACAAAGCATTTAAGTACGACAAAAAGGAAGACTGGAATCCCACTGACGGTGATTTTACTGTTATCAACGGTTTACTAAAAGGTACAACTGAAGGGATCCACGGTCCTGAACTACAGATGCTTGGACGTAGCTTACCTGCTACAACAACTCTGACACCGTTTTTAGGTGCTGTAGCTGGCGGTGCTATTGGAGTTAAAGGGAGGCGTCCTATTAGAGATGGCACTATTGGCGGATTTGCGGGATTAGCTACTGGTGCTACGGCAGGTATAATTGCAGAAGAGATGCGACGTAGAGCATCTTCAAATAACATTCAAAATCAAGGTGGAAACGCCGAACAATACTTAGGTTAGTGCTATGAGATTTGCTGGAATTCAACTATCAAATTTTATGGATGATGCTAACTTTGATGGCATATCTAAAACAGCTACTACCTCAAGAGCTAATGAAAGAATGGCAGTTGATCAAGCTGCAGGATTAGCAGAGCAAGCAGATATTAATGCAGAAGCGACAATTAAATCCGCTAAGTTTGGAGCAAGCGCAACAGTAGCTCAAGGTGCTGCGCAAGGACAATCAGCAATGTTTGGTGGAATTGCTAACGGAATTGGAAGTGTTGCCGCAGGTTTTGCAAATAGAGATAAACCAGAACCAACACCAAAACCATCTCCAGGGCAGCCAGTTCTTCCAGCACAGCAACCATTAAACGGTCCCTCATATTTAAACCCAGCTGCTCCTACATCAATCGCAGATTATCAGTTAAAACTTGGTGGTTGGTAAGATAGACAAAGGTTAACTATAAAGTAATGACAAGTTCATACGGATCTCGCTTTCGAGCTAAAAGTGGTGATGTTAAACCAAGGTTTGCAGGACCTGCAATTACAGGAGGTCCTAATAATGATTATGGGGCTGCTGCAGATACAGTCGGTCTGGATACAAACTATTCATCATTAAGAGCGACTTCTCCAAGTTTTGAGGAGATAAGTGAAACAAGTATGGCAGCTAGATCTGCTGAAAGAGCGAATGCAAGTATCATTGCTGGTCAGCTTGAATCAGCACAGATTACCGCAGATGCTTCAGTCAAGGCATCCAAGATACAAGCTAAGGCTGCTAAAAGTGCTGCTAGCAAACAAGCATCTGGTTCTATGATGGGATCTGCTTTTAGTGCTATTGGCAGTATCGGTGGAGCTCTACTGATGTCAGACGCTACGACAAAGAATGATATTAAACCAATTGAAGATGCACTAACAACACTGCGTCAATTGCGCCCAGTCACGTTTCACTATAAAGAAGATTGGAGTACAAGCCCTGAGCGTATGCATCACGGCTTTATTGCACAGGAGTATCAGGAAGTAGTACCTGACGCAACATATTATGATAGTGATAACGCTAAGTACTGTATTGACACTGGTGATCTAATTGGATTACTAGTACGTGCCGTACAGCAATTAGAAACCAAAGTCACACGGCTGGAAGCAGCTAACGCACTAGTAGGAGTTAACTGATGGAAGAGCTTGCAGGGCTTATAGCTTTACTTGAAGCAAACAAGGAACCAGGCAGTATGCTTGATCCTAATGATATTTATAAGTCACTTGGAATGGATCCTGTAACTAAACAGATCCTTCCAGATGGACCGTCAGGACAGGCGTCTGGGTACGCCTCACGGGCTGCTCGACCTGTTAGGGACGCAAAGATGCAACCGGGTAGCGTAAGGCGCTTGAGGGATGCTGTAGGCACCGTAGGTGGAGCTACTGATGCAGCTTTAGGTCTAACAGAAATTGGTAAAAGTCAAACAAAAGCTATTGCTCAAGGTGTTCAATCAGGTAGCAAAATGTTTGGCGCAGCTCCAACAGTTGCAGCACGTAATGGCCGTCTAGCGATGCAGGCTCTACGTAACCCAGCATTGGCAGCAGGACTCAAATGGGCTGGTCCAGTAGGAGCAGGACTTGCAGTTGGCGACGTAATTCTGGGAGATGAAAGCCTTGCAAATAAAGGTATGGACGCAGCATTTATGACCGCAGGCGGTGCAGTCGGCTCAGTCATTCCTGTAGTGGGTACAGCTTTAGGTGTAGCAGGCGGTAAAATGGTAAGTGACGCCACACAGTTTTTATTTGGTGGTGGTAAATCACCTGAAGAGCGTGAGCTAGAAAAAGCACTTGCTATGTTACAACAAAGAGGATTAATCTAATGTCTCAGCTTCCAATACCTGCTGAACCATATGTCTATATTGGCGATCAAACTAAAACGCTAGAACAATTAAAAACAGCAGCAGAACCACACACAAACATTAGAGATGACATCAATAGTTTTTTTAGGATTAATCCTCTAAAAAATGACAAAGCGATTAATTGGGACGAACGTCGAAAAGCTGGATTGATTGATGAAAACGGGATTGTCAAACAAACTGGTACTGATATATTATTTGGAACAAGCCAAGAAGAGCTTCAGTTAGCTTATGAAACATGGCGTCAAAAAGAACTTAAGCAGGCAATTATTCCACTAAACGCAAAACGCAAAGCTAGTGATTTTTCTCCAATTGAGATTAACAATAAGACTAGTTCAGCTACTATTGCTGCAGACATTGACGCATTTAAAACGCTTGAAAGGAATAGAGACGCACTCATTACTAGCGGTGGGCAAGAACTGTACGACAAACTCGGCCCTAATCCAACGAATACTCAAATTCTGGGAGCAATAGCAAAAAGAAACGAAGAGATTGCAGAACCTGAAAGAACTAGGAAAGAAGAAACATTTAACGATGAGATGATAACCAGAAAAGATACTAGAAAGTTAGCTAAAGATCGATTTAATTTAGAAGAAACACAATATGCTGAAGCCCAAAACTTTAGAGAATGGCAAGCGAGGGATCGATCTGCACGTGACAAGTTTCAGCAAGAAGAGCAAACACGTCGTCTTCAATACGAGAATACTAATAAAAATGCTGATCGCAATCTGCAGATTCAGTTGGCAGAGATGAACCGTAATGAGCGTGGAGAAATTCGTCGCGAAGAACGTCGTCGTGATGCAAAGAAAGATCGTCAGCTAATGCTTCTGCAACTCATCAACGGATTGAAACAAGTGGGTCAAGGATTCGGAGGCTAATCAAAGGAACTCCTTATAGCTTTCGTTTGTGTAAGCCCCCCAATCTCCCCAAGTACCACCAGCTCGTTTCCACAAGCGATAGGTAGCTCGTGCATTAGTTACGGGATCTGCAAGTTCTGACCAATCTTTAATACCGTAGAAGTCATGACGGTCCTCATTTGTATCACGGTTGTGCTGCCACACTCCTAAGGAATACTCGTGATCGGTATTTGGATTAAGCGCCCAAGACTTACCAGAAGATTCGGCCATACCTACAGCAGCGCCAATTGTGGCATTAGCTTCATCCATACCTTGATCCATCAATAGCTGCTTCATCTGAGGCTGAGTGAGCGTTTGACGCTCATAGGAAGCAATAGATTGAGAAGATTCGGAAGAGCTAGAAGAATTGGAAGTATCTGATGAAGTAGAAGGTGTAGAAGGTAGTGGAGTGTAAGGTTTACCTTCGTATGTCCCAGGTACAAATGGCTCAGACTGACTTGCTTTAATAGCAGCAGTCAGCTCTTTAGTACGAGCTGCATACAGATCTTCCATACGTTCTGCAGCTTCGTCATCTTCTCTGGCATTTTTAGCCATAATTGCGTAACCACTTAAAGCACCTAACCCTCCAACTACACCAGCCATACGTTGAGCTGGACGTTTGATATCAGCAACATCTTCAGAAGTTTTTGATCTGATCTTTGTAAGATCAGTCATAGAATCAGCTTTAATTTCAGCAAGATCTGTCAAACCTTTTGCTTTATCAACCGCCTGACGCTCTGCACTTCTGGACTTAATAGCAGCCTTAGAAATATTGGTAAAGTTAGGAGCTGATGCTCTTGATGCAGCAAAGATAGCTTCAGTGCTTTTATTAAGAGCTTTAGCTGCTGAAGTAAAGTTGCTACCTTTAACAGAATTAAACTGCATCACTTACCCTAGTTCTATATCTTCTATTGTAGTTAGATAGAATAGTCTTGATAGTAACCATAAACGTTATGGCTGTGAGTGATCCTGGATTATTTAACTTCCAGCAGATAATGGATGATTTTTATAAAATGGATCCTAAAGCAGAGGATGCTGAAGGAAGGTCGTATAAATTAGCTACCGCCGCTGATATGGCGAGCAAAGGCTTTGATGCTCAAATGGCTGAGTCAATGGCTCAGACTCAAGCAGCATTAGGTAAAGATATGATGACGCAGCAAGCAGATCTTGCAATGCGTAATGAAGGCGAAGCACGCAAGCAAGAATTTGGATACGGTATGCAATCGATGGGCGCTCAGTTTGATTTTCAAAATCAATACGCGAACGCACAGAACTCCCGTGATTTAGGAATGCTTGCGGCTACTGGTCAGCAAGATAGGATGAATATTAAGGAATCAGCAAATCAATCTCGCTTAGGAGATATCGTCAAAGGAGAGCAGTCACGTCTGAATATTACTACTCAAGGTAAGCAGGACAGACAGAATATTACTCAGCAGGGTAAGGTAGATATCAATAAGATTGGAGCTCAAGGCAATCAAGATAGACAAAATATTGGAGCTCAAGGTTCACAAGATAGGCAAAATATCAGTGCTCAAGGTACTCAGGACAGAGCCAACATTGGAGCGCAGGGTAGAGTAGACCTAAGTAAAATTGGAGCTCAAGGCTCACAAGATAGGTTGAACATTGGAGCCCAGGGCGACCAAGATGTACGCAGAATTGGAGCACAAGGAGATCAAGATAGACAAAACATTGGTGCTCAAGGTGACCAAGATGTCCGTAAGATTGGAGCGCAAGGAGATCAAGATAGGCAAAATATTGGAGCACAGGGTGACGACAATCGCAAGACTATGGATAAAGAAGACCAGATCACTGCTACTAGGAATAGCCGTCAGCAGGCACGTAGTCGTTCTCTTGCTAGAGCGTTCTAATGACTACAACAAAGACAACGACTGGACGTGTATATCTGACGGCTGTCGATCAATGGCTTGATAGTCTCCCAGCATCTGAGTCAGAAGACTTTAAAGAATTTGCTGAGGTAACTCCTTCTGTAATTGAAATTTGGGTATATGCCGGAATCGTAGGTTACGAAGGCACATTCAACGATTTGAGTCGTTGGATTAAAATGAAGTATAAAAAGCTTAATCGTCGTGAAATCCTTAATAGTGAAATTGCTGCTCTTCATTCCGATATTCAAGAGCTACGAATGGCAATCACCTCCGGGGAGATTAAAGGTGACA
>WLWE01002976.1_pt1 | contig 10280 bp, 10 predicted proteins | sample 6718301 | NCBI WGS metagenome assembly WLWE01 (sample SAMN12718691, study PRJNA515312) | sponge metagenome | isolation source: marine sponge | host: Mycale hentscheli | place: New Zealand: South Island, Marlborough, Capsize Point | collected 2003-05-01 | reverse complement strand
GATGTAGCAAACAATGGAACAATTCAAGAAACAGATTTAAATAATATTCAAGGTACAATTACTAACGGATATAACGGCAGACTAACTGCTGACGGTTCTTACTTATCTACAGAAAACAAAGATACAAGTACTAGAACAGCGGCATGGAGTACAACAGTAACACATGATTGTACTGTAACATTTAGTAGTGCGGCACATAGACAAGCATTTTTTAATGCTGGTGGTAAATTAAACTTTAGTGCGTCACGAAGTGGTGGTTCAAGTAACGATCAGAACACTGACTGGACTAATATGTTAAGTGCTATTGGAACAGTCCAAATGGCTTATACAGCCACAACAGCAAGTTCAGGTACAACAACAAGTATCGGTAACGAAGACTTAACAACAAGTTATCAAACTATATACACTAAAGCAGGTTCTGGATCATACTCAACTAACTTTTATCAAATACAAGCAAAAGCAGATAGTTCAACTGTATTGAGATTTTTAATCACATTTGGTGATTCGCATACAGGTAGAGGTTATTTTGATAGTGTTGATGGAACGTTACAAAGTGTTATAGGACAAGCAAGACCTAATAGCGGAACGTTACCTAATGGTTATGATGTTGTAGTCGCAACACCAACATATACAACTAATTCAGATTTATAATAGTTCTTAATTATTGTTAAGGCGGCTTTATAATGCATAAATAGTATTATAAACTACACACAGGACTTACATGAGCGAAAGACTTACTAAAGCATTAGAGTTTGCTAATTACCGGTTAACACTTAATAATCAATTAGTATCATTACGATCTAAACTAAAAACAAAATTAATTTATAGTATCAATGGCGGTACTTTTACAATTTCTAGAGAGTTGATTACTTTTGTTGACTCTCTAATTCGTCAAGAATATACCGAAGATGTTATACTAATTGACAACTTTCAAAATCCAATTCAGATAGATGATTTAGCAGACTTCCTAGAAAACATAACAAGCAAATATTTTGAAGTTACAAACGATTATCATACTGAATATGTTAAGTTAAGACAGGCTCGTAAAGTCCATAAACTATTGGACATTGAGCAGGATGACTAAAGGACTACTATTTTTTGCTCATAACAATCCAGAAATAGATTATCTAAAACTTGCGTGTATGTCTAGCACAATGGCTAGATATAATTTAGGTTTAGAAAACATCACGGTTGTTACTGACTCAAACTCACTAGAATATACTTCTAAAAATCTAAATGTAGACAAGTATATACCTAACATTATCCTTACAGATAAGGATCAAGAATTCAAACGTAAAAATTATAGAAACTTTAGAGACACTAATCATAGTGTAAAAAGTTTATCATTTTATAATGCTAATAGATGTGACTCATTTGATATTTCACCATATGATGAAACCATAGTTTTAGATGTAGACTACTTAATACTCAGCGACAGTTTAAACAACTGCTGGGGACATAAAAACGAATTAATGCTACATCACGAAGTACAAGATATACAATTCAAAAGAGAAAATACATGGAGACGTGTCGACGACATTGGTATAACAATGTATTGGGCAACTGTTTGTTACTTTCAAAAGACTGCTTACACACAAAGTTTCTTTGATATTGTAAAACATGTAAAAGAAAATTGGCCTTTTTATAAAGATTTATATAACTTACCAGGCACTATATATAGAAACGATTACAGTTTTAGTGTAGCCGCTCATGTTATGAACGGATTTCAAAGTGAGGCACAGCCACAATTACCAATAGAACGAATGTATAAAACATTTGATTGGGATGACATACATTCAATTAATGACGTAAATGATATCACTATGTTTGTTGAAAAAGTTAGAACAAATGCTGACTTTCATTTGTGTAGGTGGAAAGACGTAGACTTACACATTATGAACAAATGGGCATTACAACGACATGCTGATACACTACTGGAGATGTATTATGAGTAGAGGATATATTGTTATTGCTCAAAACTCAGGCGATACAGATTATTTAAGGATGGCATATGGTCTAGCATTAAGTTTAAAAGCAACACAGACGACTGTAAGCAATCTGTGTGTATGTGTAGACAAAGGAACTAAAGTACCTAAAAAATACCTAGAAGTATTTGATCAGGTTGTTGAAATACCGTGGCAAGATGATGCTAAAGATTCTGATTGGAAAATAGATAACAAATGGAAATACTATTATATGTCGCCATATGACGAAACAGTTATATTGGATACTGATATGGTATTCCCTACAGACGTTAGTCATTGGTGGGACACATTATGCGAAAGAGATATATGGGCATGTACAAATGTTAAAACATATAGAGGCGAGAATGCTGTAGATCATAATATGTATTACAGAGAATATTTTATAAAAAACAATATGCCAAATGTTTATACTGCTTTCTTTTATTTCAAAAAATCAGATTTAGCAACAGAGTTTTTTAAGTTTGTTGAAATTATATTCCAAAATTGGCAACGTTTCTTTTTTAAATACATGCCAAACGGTAAGCCTGAAAAATTAAGTGCTGATGTTGTATATGCTTTAGCAATACAACTATTAGGCATTGAAGAAGAAACAACAGTAAATGACTTAAAAGAATTGCCTACATTTACACATATGAAAAGTTTTATACAAGACGTACCCAGTGGTTCATTCCTAGATGAGAAGTGGACACTTAGTATGCCTACATATTTTAGCAACATAAAAACATTTAAAGTAGGAAACTTCCAACAGCAATACCCGTTTCATTATGTAGATAAAAATTGGTTAACAGACGATATTATTAAGAGTTTAGAAAATGAAGTTACATGAATTAGAACTAGCAAGAAAATCTCAACAGCAAAGTGATAAGCATATATATTTTGATGACTCCGGTAAAATTGTTTACTACGGTAGAGCAGAAAGCGAAGATTATTTAGACTCTAATCATGCTGTATTATCATATGAACAATGTATGATAATTGAGGAGTCGCCAAATAAGACTGTTAATGATTTTTTAATTATTGTTGATCCTACTACAGAAGGTGTATACACATTAGTAAACAAGCAAATAGAACTTGAAACATTTAAATCAGCAATAAAGATGCTGAGTAAAGTTACTAAGAAAACAGCATTAACATCCACATACGATATTAAAATAGAATATAATTATTCAAAAAAGAAAGATAATTTAGTAGTAGCACTCAATGACAAACTGAGAAAGAATGTATTAAACAGCACAAACGCACAGGATTTTTCATTTAAGGGTGCTAATTTTATTAATCTGTATTTTACAACACAAAACGATCCGCACTTTATGTTTGAATCACTCAACGTAGATTTAGTTAAGTTGTTTAAAGAAAAAGAATTAACATTTACAGTAAAAGATAATTTAGAAAATTGTGATTTATTTACTAAAAAAATATTTGATAAGTATGAGTATAAGGTAATAAAATGAAAATAGACGTAACAGAACTAGACATTTTTTATATCAGTTATGACGAACCTAACTGTGAAGAAAATTGGGCAGACTTATTAAACAAGGTGCCCTGGGCAAAACGTGTCCACGGTGTTAAAGGATTTGATGCCGCACATAAAACATGTGCTGAGCAAAGTGAAACAGATAGATTCATCACAGTAGATGGCGACAATATTGTTATGGACGAGTTCTTTGAAAACACTTTAGAGTTTCCAGAAAAGGATCATGACGGCAATGATATATCAGAAAGTATATTTAGTTGGAATGCTAAGAACTTATTAAATGGTTTAGTGTACGGAAACGGCGGTTTAAAGTGCTGGCCCAAAGAGTATACATTGGGTATTAACACCCACGAAGCCGCAGTAGATGGCGAAGGAATGGAGTTTTGTTGGAAGTTAAACTACATACAAATGAATGATATATTCTCTGAAGTACATCAAACAGCAAGTCCCTTCCAAGCCTTTAGAGCAGGATTTAGAGAAGGCGTTAAATTAAGTTTAGACCAAGGTGCTAGAGTAAAAGCACACGAGTTTCAAGATAAAATATGGTACGGTAATTTTAATAGATTAAATGTTTGGTGTAATGTTGGCACAGACGTTGAAAATGGTTGGTGGGCAATATACGGCGCAAGACTAGGCTGTGAAAAAACAGTACTAAGCGACTGGGACACTAATCAAATATCAGACTACGACTGGTTTAAAGAGTTTTTTGATAAAGAAAAAAGTTATATAGACAGCGACGGGCACCTAAAAGAAAAAACTATTGCTATTGGTAATAGACTAAATGAAGAAGTACAGGGCATGATGTTGTTTGATCCAAGCGATCAGATGAGTAAATTCTTTAAAGCAACTTTTGTAAACCCTAAACGATGGGGAGCAATGGTAACAGAAAGACAAATACAAGATTTATTAGAGCAGGGTCTAATTGGAAGATGAAAAAACTAGCATGGATCTTTGGTAATACGTCTAATTTCTCGCAGGCTATAAGGTTTGAACTAGAAAGTCAAGACATTTCGACATATGGTTTTGGCAGAGACAATACAGACTATAACAATTTTGATTCATTTGTAGATGGTAAAGTGATACCGGATATAGTTATATTAAATGCTAACATAGAAGAAAGTATAGCATTACAAATAGACACACAAAATTATAAAGATATCAGTGTAGAAGATATGTCTAATATGCTGACAACTTATTCTCCTGTATTTTTATTCTTTGTTAAACTACTCAAATGGTTAGAAAGCAGAGACGAGCCAGTTAATATATGTTCTATAAGTAGTTCAATTACATCATGGCCATATAAGTCTAACCAATATGTAATGTATGCTGTACTAAGAAGTATGCTACAGCAAGTAGTCTTTAGTGCGTCTAACAGCGTCACTACAGCATTTTGTGTTAGTCCTAGCGGTATTGATACCAATAATATAAAGCAATACGCAAAAGACCTTGTAATGCTTGTAAATAAAAAAACAGACCTAGCACTTATTGACCTAGGCATGGATAAGATCGTTATAGATCTTTTAAAATATAAAAATGAGTAATTATGATCAGGCCGCAGATAAGGCCAATGAACAATTAGACGCAATTAGTCCTAGCATGTGTTATGCCAAATGGGCACAGGTGTCTATGCATTTACATAATGGAATGACCCATAGTTGTTATCATCCGCCTACACATAAAATACCATTAGAAGAATTAGAAGTTAATCCTTCAGCATTACATAATACTGAAGAAAAGAAGGAACAACGTAGACAAATGTTAGCAGGCGAAAGGCCTGATGGTTGTTCTTACTGCTGGCGTATAGAAGATGTCGGCGGTAGAAGTGATAGAGTTTATAGGAGTGGCGAGTACTGGGCACAAAATGCCAGGGAAGATATCGCTGATGCGGGTGCTGATGGAAACATCAACCCACGTTACGTTGAAGTAAATTTCAACCAAGCATGTAATTTCAAGTGTAGTTACTGCTCGCCTCACCTATCCAACAGTTGGGAAAAAGAAATCAAAGAGCATGGCCCTTATAATATTGTCGGTGGCGAACATAATAACATTGACAGTTTAAAAAATTCAGGACTAATGCCTTTAAAATTATCACAAGCAGAAAATCCATACGTTACTGCATTTTGGAAATGGTGGCCTGAAATGTACAAGGACTTAGAAGTTTTTCGTATGACAGGCGGTGAGCCGTTAATGGATAGCAATACATTTAAAGTTTTAGACTATGTATATAGTAACCCTAATGCCTGGCTAGAAATGAGTGTGACATCAAATATGTGTCCACCTAAGCCTGTGTTGATGGATAAGTTTATCGAATCGCTACAGAAATTAGAAGAGATACAAATATGGGAGGACCCGGAAAAGTTTAATCCAAACTCAGGGAATAACTGGTATGTAGCACCAGCATGTAAGAACTTCGCGGTATTTGTAAGTGTCGATGGCTTTGGCTCACAAGCAGAGTATATGCGTAACGGACTGGATTTTCAAATGTTACAGGATAATGTACAACGTATATTAACTGAAACAGATAATACAACAATAACATTTATTAATACATTTAACTCGCTTAGTCTTACAAGTTTACGTGACTATTTACAATGGATACTAGACTTAAGAGACCAGTATGCTAAAGATGTACAAGGAACAAAGTATATACCTATTCCTGACAACGGTGATCATAAACATGATGATTATGAAATTCGTCCTAAGCAACGTATATGGTTTGATATTCCTTTACTGAGAGCACCACTTTGGCAATGTATACAAGCAATGCCACAGCAGTACGAGGATTACTTGGAGGAAGCCATCGCATTTATGGAGTTAAATGAGGCAGATGAAGTAAATATAGACTATAGAGGCTTTAAAGATTTTGAAATAGACAAGGTTAGAAGAAACCTTGCTTGGATGAAAGAAGGCCGCAAAATGTCGCAAGAAGAACAGGTTAAAGCAAGGGCAAACTTTTACAAGTTCTTTACACAACATGATGCTAGGAGAGGCACAGACTTTTTAGCAACATATCCAGAAATGGAAGATTGGTGGAATATGTGCGAACAGGCGAATGCCTTAACAGGAGAATAGAATGCCAAGAAAAGCAAATGAAAGTGATAACGAATATAGAAGTAGGGTAATTGATCCTATATCAGATTCGTTTTGTGCGGCCAAATGGCTTAACGCAACTATATGGTTAGGACACGGCGGCACCGCAAGTTGTCACCATCCCCCGGCACATAATATAGACAAGGAAGAAATTAAAACTAATCCTAGTGCTATTCATAACACTCGACACAAAAAGAAAATGCGTCAAATGATGTTAGAAGGCACACGACCCAAGGAGTGTGAGTACTGCTGGAAGATTGAGGATATGGATAAAGATTCCGATGGCCATAGACCAGTCAGTGATCGTACTTTTAAAACTGTGATATATTCCGATGAAGAGATTGAAAAAATTGCTACCATGGACCCAATGGACGATGTTAATTTAAAAACATTGGAAATAGCATTTGATAGAACATGTCAATTCGCATGTAGTTATTGTAACCCAGCATTTAGTAGTACATGGGTAAAAGATATTAGAAAGTTTGGCGGATATGAAAATATCAAGTCAGACGCAAGAGGCCATTTTATTGATGACGCACCTTACGCCGACCCATTTAATAAAGACGATGAGAACCCTTATGTAAAAGCATTTTGGGAATGGTGGCCTGAACTAAGTTTAGAATTAGAAGAATTAAGAATTACAGGTGGCGAACCAACAATGAGTGATAGTGTGTGGGGACTGTTTGAATGGTTTAAAGATAATAGAGACATACATCCTAATGCTAAGACTATGCGTTTTGCTATTAATAGTAACTTAGGTTCTAAGCCTGCGTTAATAAAAAAATTAGCAGAAGCAACCCAGCATGTTGAAAAGTTTCACTTATATTCTAGTGGAGAGGCAACAGGACTAGGAGGCGAATACATTAGAGATGGATTAAATTGGTCTGAGTGGAAACAAAATTGTGCTATAATGATTCGTGAAGGTAATATGGAAGGCTTCCATATGATGATGACAATTAATGCTTTATGTTTAGACAGCATAGTAGAATTTTTAGATTGGATGTTAGGCATGAAGCGAGAGTTTGGGGCAAGTAAACCTAGATTTAGTGTAAACATATTACGTTTCCCAAGTTTTCAAAGTGCTTTAACATTGCCAGATCATTTAAGACAATTATATCATACTGAACTTAAAGACTGGTTAAATGGCGTTAGAGAAAAAGATGAAAAAGATCCATGGGGTCAAGATCTTGTAGCACCATGGGAACAAGAACAATTAACTAGGCTAATAGAATATTTAGATGTTGTTAAAACACCGCATAGAAATACTGCTGATAGAGAACTACTAGAGCATGATTTTAGAGTATTCTATGAACAATATGATAAAAGACGTGGACTAGATTTTAGAAAAGCATTTCCTAGATTAGTTGAATGGTACGATAGTTTAGCATTTACAGAATTAGATCAACCCGAAGACGACATACAAAAACCAAAAGGTATTCGTGATGTGGAAGTGTTTGCTCATAGAGAAGTCAATGAAGACGGTGTTGTGGAAGTTAAAGAAGTAAGACAACGTACTAGAAAAACAGGCGAAAGTCAAGACAATTACGATGATAAAAAATATGCTGACGAACCGGACTATAAGAAGAAGTCGGGTAGCAGTATTGGATGGGATCCAGATGCCGACGGACTTGGCGGACAATAGAACAATAGAATATCACCTAGAAGAGAAATCTATAGGTGATGAACTGCTAATTGAAGGTAGCATCATACCTAATGACTTGCGTGAAATATATCAAGATATAGTACACAGAAGATTTGAGGTGTACCCTAATAGCGATACTGTTAATGAATTAAACTATGACTATCCTAGTTATGATTGGGCAACATACCATCAATATAAATGTATTGATGTATTTCCTAATTTGAAATTAATATTCCCTTACATTAAAAAATGTTTAGAGATAGCAGGCGATAATTACGAGGACTACTATTTTAAGAGTTGGATAAACGTATGGCCTAAAGGACAGAAAATAGTACCGCATAACCATTATGGTACATGGCACGGTTACTATGTTATAAATGATACAGGCACTACTACATATTATACATATGAAAAAGACGGCAAAAAAATAGTAGTACCACTAAAAAACTTTTCAGGACATTTTACATTTATGCCAGCACACATATTACACTGGGCAGACGAGAATCCACAAGATGCTATGCGTATTAGTACAGGTTACAATATTAGTACATGGGAAGAAATTGAAGAAGAAGATGCCGCTAATAGAAATGGTAGAGGCGGCGATTTAAAAAATATTATCACACCATTAAAGGATTTATTATGAGAGCATTATTTTTAATAGATTGTTGGGAACAAAAATGGATCGAGGATACTAATCCTCTAGGTACAAATAAATTTTATGATAGCATGTTGGAATATTTAAAAGATAAAACATATGATTTTGTATTTTTTTATGATCATCACCCTAAAGAATATAGTACACATTCTATGTTAAAAGAAAGATTTCCTGATCATATACATTTAGATATGCCAGATAGGAAAGAAGGTGAATTACCGCAACACGATTTATTAGAACGTATGTCTAGATACTTAAATAAAGGTGATAGTATTTTGATAGGAGGAAATGGATTTAATAATTGTTTATGTAATGGGCCATATAGTTTTTACACATTTTTTGATATTGAATACTTAAAAATTTTTTCGTGCCCTGAGGTTGTTGATACTTATGTTCTAACTGAGGACAAAATTACAAAAGACGATTTTAAAAATCACATAAGAATTAATTGGCAAGAAACAGATAATTATTTTGAAATGGTAGGATACGATGAGTAAAAAAATTAAACCTATATGGGAACACGGTGCTGTAAGTCCAGAATCACCTAATAAAGTATTCTGTACTGCTCCATGGACTCATACATATATTTCACCGCAGTCAGAAAGACGCATGTGTTGTGCCAGTAGAGAAGAACATCAATTTCAAAAGCAATACATTGATGCTAGTAACGACGAAAAGTATGGAGAAGTAAGAGAGTCGGGTACTATTGACGATTACAAACCAGTGAGTTTAAAAGAACATTGGAATAGTCAATATATGATGGACATAAGAAAAAAACTTATGGCAGGCGAAAAGATACCACAATGTGATGTATGTAACGATAGTATCCTAAGTAGCAGTACATATAGACAGTGGTTCACAGGATTTTTATTTAATGATAAGATAGATCAATGCTTTGAGGAGACAGACGAAGATGGAAGAACTACAATGGAGCCTATATCTTTTGATTATAGGTATAGTAATTTATGCAATTTTAAATGCCGTATGTGCGGTGAACAACTTAGTTCAAGTTGGGAAACAGAAAAAAGGAAACATAACCTTTGGACTCCAGAGTCACAACCATTTATGGTTCCTGAGAACAAAAAGATTATCGAAAAGTTTCAAAAAGAAGTTGTAGAAGAAGAGTTTTGGGAATATATCAAATCAGGTACTGTAGAAGAACTGTATTGGGTTGGCGGTGAACCGCTTATGTATGACATACATTGGAAGTCAATGGATAGATTACAAGCAGATAATAATTTACATAAAGTGCATTTACGATATAATAGTAATTTAAGTAGAGTAAGATATAAAGATTATTATTTGTATGACTGGTTGCCACAAGCAAAAGATTGGACAATGTGTGCTAGTATAGACGGCACCGGGCCAATAGGCGAATTTATCCGTACAGGATTAAATTGGGAAGAATGGGATAGAAACTTTAGAGAAGGTGTT
>WLWE01002975.1_pt1 | contig 10280 bp, 12 predicted proteins | sample 6718301 | NCBI WGS metagenome assembly WLWE01 (sample SAMN12718691, study PRJNA515312) | sponge metagenome | isolation source: marine sponge | host: Mycale hentscheli | place: New Zealand: South Island, Marlborough, Capsize Point | collected 2003-05-01 | reverse complement strand
ACCCCAACTTTTTATTAGTGAAATCAATATTTATCTGATGTAAACTAGGTAAAAAACTAGAGGATTTTGAGATAAATCAATAGTTTGATGTAGATGAACGAAGATAATCGCCGTAAACTCTGGGTTTTAATTCAGGAAGCTGGCCATTATTTACGGGGATAGCGGGACACACTACTCCACACTAGCTCACACTACTTCACACTAGCGACAATCAAAATCTCTCGATAGAAAGAAATAACTATTGTAGAGGTGGATTATGAGTGAAGAAAAACTAGAGGAAAAACTAGAGGAAGCCAAGATAAAACAAACTAGAAGAAAGATAGATCCGATTAGATTTAAGGATGAAGCTATCAACAAAGTTAAAAAAGAAAACTATGTATTTGGAAAACTCAAAGAGTTATTCATTCCATTTATTGTCTCAAAAGATAGTCATCAAAAAGGATTAAAGCTAAAGATCATTAAAGGCAAAGTTGGAGACAAAGAAACTCAAAAGAATTTCTATGTTCAATTCTGGTTTAATGGCAAATCCGATAAACATAAAATAGGAAAATACTCTCAACGCTTTGGTGTTAGAGAGTGTGATGAATACCTGGTCGATCTAGTTAAAACTCATACAGATCCGAAGACAGGATTTTGGATTAAAGATCCCAATCTTACAAAGAAGAATGAAAAAAGAATTGTTGAAAAGCCAGATAGTACAAAACCAAAAGGCTACACAATTAATGAAGTTATTGAAGCCTACTCTGGAGCTAGTGTTAATGGAGAGCCTGGAGAAAGAGGATTTAGTAAGGACCGAAAAGAGGGTTATCGAAGAGCGAAGTCTTGCAGAAGTTGGGCTAGATATATGTTTGGTTATAACCACCGATTAGAATTAATTAAATACAGGGATGATGACAAAGGTTATGGATATACAGAGTTTAAACCTAACTTTCATTTAAGAGTAAATAGACCAAGAGATTATAATGATCTGTTTAGAAAGTTTCCTCCAGGTAAGGGAATTATCCAAGACAGAAAATATTGGAACAGAAGAAAAAAGCTTTGGTATACGATCGACGCTTCTCAAAACAAGAGCATTTATGATAGTGACATTGGTAAGAGTTTAATCCACGAATTAACGCCTGGAGATATAGAACATTTTATTAGAGGCTTCTCTTCTTCCGAGATCAAAAGAGATTATGTAAAAGTATTTATTTCATTATGGGTGTATGCCCGAAAGCGAGGGTGGTTGGGGACAAATCCTGGAGAGTGTCCATTTGATAATGGAGCTGTTTACATCAAAAGAGAAACTGAAAGAAAAGAAGATCCATATAAAAATATTGCTATGGAAACCGACGGAGAGTTTAAATTATTCTGGCAGTGTTCAGAGGAATTATCTTGGAGATTTCCTTTTAAATCAGAGCTTCATCAATTTATGGTCCTAACGGCTATCCGTAAATCAGAGGCCTTGAGATTTAGAAAAGAATTTATTAATTTTGATAAAGGAACTTTGTTTATCCCTAAAGGTATAAGTAAAACACAATATCGAGACGAGGAAATTCCCTTGGTCCCAGAACTAGAAATCCTGTTGAGAAATATTATGGATCTAGGACAAAGACCAGGGTTAGGCTTCTATAAAATGAGAGATTTCCCTTGGTTGTTTGCTACTAGAAAATGGAAAGAAGAAAGATACTTCGATAAAGAATTTAGATTATCACAACAAGGAAGACTTGGAGGAGATGAAAATTATATCCCAGAATTGAGAAGATTAATGCGGATTAAATCTGGAGACGAAAATCTTTTATATGCTCCAAAGATTTTAAGAAAATCATACATCACATTATCTCAACAGAAACATTCTGGAAGATCAGAGATAACTTCTCAAATGTCTAGACACGCTTCTATTGATACTTTGAATAAACATTACAATAAACCAAATATGGAAACTAAAATGGATTATGCAAGTAAAGTTATCGAACACTTTAGTTTCATTAAAAGGAGATCCGCATAGTGTCAATTATCCAAGGTCCAATTTGCATTAACTGTGAAAAGAAGAAGAACGCTCAACGGCCGACGACACTAGGAAATCGATCTGGTTATATTTGTGATGAGTGTTATAAGTCTAATATATGGGCAAAGGAAAAGGGCAACCAAGAACTTCACACTTCGTTAGATTTACAATCGCTTATAAAGTGGTCCAATACATAAAAAGATATAACCTCACACCAAGACAGGCCTGGTTAAAACTTTCAGAAGTAGATGACAAAGGTAATTGGAAAAAAAGAGGCTTCCAACAATTACTAGAAGAGCATTATAAGAATAGAGAATTTGATACTCACTTCATATTACAATTAAAAGATAGAACGGCACGGATAAACTTTTATAAAAATCATATTAAAAAGTTTGTTGATGAATATTTAACAGGCAAAGAAAAGGAAGTTGAAGACAAAATACAGCTCTGGAAAGACATCCTTTTAAAAATGAAGCAAAAGAAAAGATAAACCCTCCCCTTTTTTATATTAAATACCCCTTCGACCACAAAGGATTTTCCGAATAGAGAAGATCCATAATGCTAAATTATCACTTTGATAAAAAACTTATAACAACACAACGATTGCTTTCAGAGTTATCTATGAAGATCTCTGAACTTGATTATTGGAAGTTTAAATGGCGAGAACTCCATTATAAAAAATCAAAGTCTCCACTACCATACGAGGATTGGAAAAAGGAAAATGATCCCTGTTGGTATATGGGCTTGAGACTTATTGGTAATTCAGCATTGTGGGATCCAATAGTGTTTCTGAATTGGCTATCCGAAAATAAACTTAAAAATCTCCCGAAAGAATTACGAGAACAACGACTTGTTGCTTTTGTAAGCAGAAACTCTTCGGAACAATCATAGGAAAGATGATTACTATTATGTCAAAATATCAACCAAAGTACGAGCACGACGCACATCACATTTGTTTTGATCCAATTTCTAGAAAAGAATTAAAGGATCCTGTGAAGCAAGCAGAACGAATTCAATATGCCGAATGGGTTAATGAATACAATCTCAACTACGATTTATTTCTCCAGGGCAAAAGAAGTAGTGAAGTGTTGATGTCGCTCGACAATTTACAGGACAAAATAAATGGCGAAAACACCAACAAGTAATATCGAAAAAGCATTATCTGGAGGCGGTCCTAACGAGGCCCCTCTGGATATGGAACAATTTATAAAAATGGCAGATCTAGAAAAAATAGAATTTGATGTAATGCAAGATCTTATAGATACGATCCAACAAGACTTTGAAAAGGAAAGAAAGTCTGGAGAGAGTTTAATTGATTGGCTTAAATCTAAACCTACTGAATATTTTAAAAGAATAGAGTTAGCGGGTGGAGGCAAAGTAATTTCAATTAGTGATTATTTAAAACAAAAAGAAAAACCAAAGATCAAAGAGATAGATCTTGCGGGAATGTTCACTCCAAACAAAACATTATCATCACTTACAGAGGCAGAAAGAGAAGCTGTAAATAATTTATTAAAACTAACTTTAGGTAAAGATTAATGAGCTACGACGATAATAATCCAAAACATAGAGCAGAACTTGAGGCGTATCTTACTAGGCCTAAAGCCCCACAAGAAGAAGCAAAAGCAACTTGGAACAAACGAGAAGCAGAGTTTAATGAAGAACGAAAACAGAAATTAAAACAGGATAAAGATATGAAAACTTATGTAAAGAACACAACTTTAAATAATGCAAATCCAGGGACCTTTAAGAAGTTAGTAAAAGAAGATGAGGCTATGGAAAGAAGAGGACAACAAACTGTCGCTCTCACAAATACCGCTAAAGGAGAATTAAGAAAACAAATCAAGAATGGAAATATCAAAAGAGAAGATATGCTTTTAAAGGAAGATGATAACGGACTAATGGTTAATAATAATAGGACCATTGCAATAAGAGATAGTTTCATTGCTAAACAATTTAATAGAGCTCTAGGCGTAAGTGAGCCAGAGGCAACACCAGAACAAGTTGGTCAGTTGGCGGAGAGACTTGAGCGTAATAGACAAATGACAGGAGCAACACCAACCAAACTTAAAGATCTAGAAAACAGATATAAAAAACCTGGGCCAATGGAGGGTGCACTAAACAAAGTTAAAAGACCAATTAAGAAAACTCCTAGTAAGCCGTTTAAGTATCCAGAATTTAAAATTGATCCTGTATTGCCACCCTCTTATTTTAAACCACCTCCACCAGATCCAGAATTAATAAGACTAGAACGAAGATTTAATCAAATGGTTGAGGAAAGTAATAAACCTAAAGGCCTACCAGGGATAATGGGATTAAGGAGATCTGATTATGAATAAATATGAAATTAAATATATGTTTGAGCAAGAAACATTAAAAGTTGAAAACCTTATAGATGTTGTTGGAAAGAACGCTCATCATATTCAAGACCTATACGCAGAAATTAAAAAGAAAGATGAGAATATTAATAAGCTGATCGGTAGGTTGAACGACAAGAGAGAAGAAGTTTTCAAATTACAAAACATAATCAAATCACAAACAGAGAAAAACCTGGCGGAATATCACTTTGGAGAGGAGAAAGTTAATAACTAATGAGCAAGATAGAAGATATGCTTTTAATGAGCAAGATAGGTCACAATAACCCGCCAAAAGACAGGGAAATTGAATGGAAGTCTATCTCAATCAATAAATGGGTTTACATAGAACTTCAAAAAATTGCACAAAGAATATGTGATCAAAAAAATTGCTTCCTATTACTAGACGGAAGAGATCCAATAAAAAAAGTATCTATCCCCTATGTCATTGAACTATTGGCCAACGAAAAAACTATGTTGGATCAACACTTTGAAACACAAGACAACGGGAGAAATATCTGGGAGCAAACAGCAAAACAATTACTGCGAACATACAATTCAAAGGGAGGATTTAAAAGGCAATATGCAAAAAAATAAATGGCACAACATATCAATCAAGACAGAGAGCTTTGAAAAGCTTGAAGAAATACAAAAGAGAATACCCGTTCGACAAAGCATTCCGCAAGTAATCGAATGGTTAATAAATATCGGGCAAATACAAATAATCAAAGGAACTATTAATGATAACACCTCAAGAATACATAGAAAATAAATATCCAATCATCCCTTGTTATAAGAATGAGAGAAGACCAATCGGAAAAGAATGGGAAGAAAAAGAAACAGGAAAACTAGAAAGATTTAGTCCTGGAGATAATATCGGATTACATCTTATTAATTATATTGATCTAGATATTGATAACCCTGTATGTCATAAATTTTTAAAAAGAATAAAGACCTTGGGTTGTGCAGTTTATGGAAGACAATCTAATCCAGAAAGTCATTTATTATTTAGAGGAAGTGCAGAATATGAAAAATATTGTATGCATAGATCGTTTGAGCCTTGGTATAAAAAATATAGAAAAGAAAAAACAATACTAGAAATAAGATCTGGCAAAGGTCTTCAATCAATAGCTCCAGGATCCGTTATTGAAGATGAAGAAGTCCGTTGGGATAAATATATTGAGCCAAAAGAATACCCAGGAGAATTAAGAAAAGATATAGATCTTGTTGTATTCGCAACAATGCTATCAATCATCTATCCAGGTAAAGGAGAGCGTGATGATTTCTGTTATGCCATAGCTTGTTTATTAAAGAAGTGGGGATCTTGGAAAGAAGAGTTAATAAATACTTTTATTGAAGAACTTGCAGAGGCTAGTGAGCCAATAGAAACTAGAGACAAAGACGATAAGAGAAATAACTTTGGAACAAGAGCCTATAAAGGAAATACTCCTAAAGGTTTACCAACATTAATCAAACAAATGAATTTTCCAGAAGACGGAATAAAAGATATTTTTAAAGTTGTTGGAATAACTATTGGTAAAGAAACAGAAGAACAAAAAGAAAAGAAAATCACAAATCTAAAAATGTATGATTGGAATGATTATCTCCATTTAGATATTAAAGAGCCAGAGTTTATTGTTGCTAAACTTTTTAAAACTAAATCAATTAATTTTATCTCTGGTCCAAAAGGTAATGGTAAAACAGAGTGGACACTTGGGCTTACTGATATCATATCAAAAGGCGGAGATTTCCTAACTTATAAGGTTAATGAACCCTATCCTGTTATTTACATAGACGGAGAAATGGATGAGTATGATTTAATTGAGAGACGAATTCCTTACACTCAACACGAAGCACCATACCCAAATTATTTTAATATAATTCATTATGCTCAACAAATAGATCAAACAATTCCAGATATTAAATTTGAGCACGGCCAACAGTTAATTGAGCAAAAAGTAATGGAAGTAAGACAAAAAACAGGCAAATCCCCTGTGCTAGTTTTAGATAATTTAAGATCTCTTTCAAACTACAAAGAAAACGATAGTGATGATTGGAGACCTATTGGAGTTTGGCTCAAGAATTTAAGAGCTCTTGATTGTGTGACAATAGTAATTGACCACCACGGAAAAGGCGAAAACGCAGGACCAAGAGGATCATCATCCAAAACTGATTGGGCCAATGTTTCAATCTTTATTAAATCAGTAGGCAAAGGAAGAACGCCTGGCAAAATGAGAATGGAAATAAAGTTTGATAAGGCCAGAGGCTTGAGACCTGATGAAACACAAGAGTATGAATGTGAGTATGACTTCGACGGAAAATGGACAAGAGTAGATTCACAGAAAACGCAGAGTGAAGAACTACTACTAGAAGCAATATACAATATCAAAAGAGACGAGTTTAATAAATGCAGAACAGAAGAAAAGAAATTAGACAAGGATCTTGAAAAAGAAAGAATAACTAAAAAGATATATAACAAACTTCGAAAAGCAGTTCACAAAGAACATACATCAACACAACAAGAGATCGCAGATAAGATTGGAATATCAGTTGGTAAGTATAACCAATTATATAATAGTTCTTATGAAAATTATTTCGCAAGAAAAACTAATGAGGAATATTTAGCGAAAAAGAATTCGCCACTTGGAGACGGAGTATCAGAGGAGGAGATAAAACAATATCAAGAGCTTGTTGATAAATGGACAAAGGAAAGAGAAGAAAAGTTTCCAAGTAAAGATTTTGGGCTCAAGTATATTTTTCCTGACAAGTATCCAGGTGGAGATAAGCTTCCAACTAAAGATTGGTTGAGATCAAATGACTTCTATAAGAATGACTTTGAGGCAATTAAGAAAGCTTGGATCACTCATTGCAATATCAATATGGAGGATTATGAGTAAAGAAGTTAAAACAAATTGGAGAATAAAGTTTAAGAGCTACTACACAACACCAGAAAAAGAGAGGCTTCTAAACAAACATTTAAGATTAGTTGTTGCTGAAAACCCAGGTGCTTTTAGAGAAGAGTTATTTGTAAAACTAGAGAAGTCCCTAAACACACGGAGCATTGACAATTAAAATGATATTCAATTCCACACCTCTAGAGAATAAAATGAATGAACTTTCAATGACACAATTAGTTATATTCATTCATTCATTTAGTACAGGGGTTGAAGATGAATAAGAACTATACCTCCATAAAAGGGCGTAAATTACAAAGCCTTGTTAGAAATAGATTATTGAAAGTATTCACTCATTTAAAAGAAAATGACATAGATGTTGCTAAAACAGGAGAGAATGGACCCGATATAAAGCTGTCCAGAATTGCTAAAAGATTAATTCCATATCAATTTGAAACCAAGTCTCAACAAAGAATGAAAACAATTTACACCTGGCACAAACAGGCAAGTAAGAAAACAAATCTTGATGGTGTTGTTGTGATGAAATCCAATGGCCAAGATCCTTTGGTAGTTATCTCTTTAGATTTATTCCTGGATCTGATAAAATGATTACAGCGTGCAGAAACTATGACCACCCTGTTTCCGTTGCAAAGGTAATTATGACGATATTAAAAGGACAACAAGAACTAGATCAATTCACTCTAACTCGTAATGAGTATGCGAAAGAGATAGGAAAGACGCCAAATGCTGTCCGTATGATGATGAGGCACGGAAAATTAACAGGGGAATATCGTTTTGACGGATCAAAATATATTTTCAGGTCGTCAAAGAGACCGCGTGAAAACTATGATAATGACCACCCTGTAAATGTTAAAATGACCACCCCCAAGAAGACCATTAAGAGGGGAAATCACTTCAAAGCTGACTATCCAAATGAGGCTTTTAAATTACATAACCAATATAAAAAAGAACAGGCAATATTAAATAAAATTCAAGGGAAGTTTAAATCAGAAGCTCACGAAATTGAGTATAAAAAATTAAATGATGAAGCTCTAAAGAAATCTCTAGAGAATACAGAAAAGAAAAACAAAGAAAGTTTTACTCCATTAAAAGATTATGGAGGTCCTGTTGCAATGAGGCGTGTTTCATATCCCATTGATAGAGAAGATTATAATCCACCCGCACCGATCCGAAAACCATTTAGAGGTTATGATTGGGTGGGATCAGATGATGACGGATCTGTGGAAATAGATTTATCAAGATCTAATTATAGATCTGGAGTTTCTCACGGCGAGCCACAATTCAAAAGTAAGATTGCAGAAAGTATTTGGAGATTAAAAAATAAAAAATAATGACCACCTTTTAACTTTGTTGAAGTGTGTTATAAGAATTTTACATTAATAGTAATACTCTCTCCGTCGTATGCCCATATGTCGGAGAGATCCTATCCCATATAATCCTAGGTCCCTGGTTAATTTTTAAAATATTATTTTTTTTAGTTAGGTACTTAAAACACAATTCAAAAATCACGGCTCTGGATAACCAGAACTAACTCTAAAGGTAGAACTATTAGGATCCCTATTTAAAAAAGGGTGTATACCCCTCTTTAAACGAACGGAGAATGGCTTTCGTTGTGGTACCTCTCTTGAGGGACCTTGCGAGGTGCAACAGCACCGAGCATAAGAACAAAAAATGAAGATAACGATATTTATCCACACCCCTAAAAGTGAGGAAATAGAGTCTTTTTGAACACCAAACTAGAACGACAAAACAGTAAAATAAGTTAATGAAAACGATATTAATAGGTGCTAAACTAGATCATAAACTAGATCATTTAGAGATAAATCAAGTTTTGAAGTGGTATGAACGAAGATAATCGCCGTAAACTCTGGGTTTTAATTCAGGAAGCTGGCCATTATTTGGGGGGCTAGCGGGACACACTACCCTACACTACCTCACACTACTTCACACTAGATAGCTCACTAAATATTAGTTAGAAAGAAATAACTATTGTAGAGGTGGATTATGGGCACAGAAATACTAGATCACAAACTAGAACAAGTTGAGATAAAACAAACTAGATCACAAACAATTAAACCAATTAGATTTAAGGATGAGGCGATCAATAAGGTTAGGAAAGAGAATTATGTATTTGGCAAAAAGCCAAACTTATTTATTCCGTTTATTGTTTCAAAGGATAGTCATCAACGGGGATTAAAGCTTCGGATATACAAAGGAGCTCCAGGAGATAAGGACACAAAGAAAGTGTTCTATGTTCAGTATTGGTTTAATGGTAGATCAGATAAATTTCCGATTGGTATTTATAGTCAAACATTTGGGACCAAAGAATGCGACGAGGCTCTTGCGGATATATGCAAAACTCATATAGATCCAAAGACTAAATATTGGATTAAAGATCCAAAGCAAACATTTAAAGACGATAAAAGATTAGTTGAGAAACCCGATAGCACAAAACCAAAAGGCTACTCAATTAATGAAGTTATCGAAGCCTACTCTGGAGCTAGTGTTAATGGAGAGCCTGGAGAAAGAGGTTTTAGTAAAGATCGTAAAGAGGGTTATCGAAGAGCGAAGTCTTGCAGAAGTTGGGCTAGATATATGTTTGGTTATAACCACCGACTAGAATTAATTAAATACAGGGATGATGATAAAGGTTATGGATATACAGAGTTTAAACCTAACTATCATTTAAGAGTAAATAAACCTCGAGATTATAATGATCTGTTTAGAAAGTTTCCTCCAGGTAAAGGTATAATTAAAGACAGAAAATATTGGAATAGAAGAAAAAAGCTTTGGTATACGATCGACGCTTCTCAAAACAAAAGCATTTATGATAGCGACATTGGTAAGAGTTTAATTCACGAATTAACGCCTGGAGATATAGAGCATTTTGTTAGAAGCTTCTCTTCATCCGAGATCAAAAGAGACTATGTAAAAGTATTTATTTCATTATGGGTGTATGCCCGAAAGCGAGGGTGGTTGGGGACAAATCCTGGAGAGTGTCCATTTGATAATGGAGCTGTTTAC
>WLWE01002974.1_pt1 | contig 10282 bp, 15 predicted proteins | sample 6718301 | NCBI WGS metagenome assembly WLWE01 (sample SAMN12718691, study PRJNA515312) | sponge metagenome | isolation source: marine sponge | host: Mycale hentscheli | place: New Zealand: South Island, Marlborough, Capsize Point | collected 2003-05-01 | reverse complement strand
TAAACCTAATAGTAAGATTTTAATTAAAGAGTTTCCCCCTAGTACTGTTACGCCTCAGAATATACAAGGTTATATTACCGAATTAAAAAATAGGGGTATCAAAGTAGATGCAGTGGTTCTTGATTATTTAAATCTATTAAAAAGTCCTCTCGGTGATAATTCTTATGAAAGAGTAAAGCATGTTGCTGAAGGTATACGAGCATTGAGTTATGTTTTTGAATGCCCGTTTATTTCTGCTACTCAGTTAAATAGATCTGGTTATGATGAAGAGAATCCTGGTTTAGATACCATATCAGAATCGATTGGTATGGCTGCTACTGCTGACTGTATCTTTAGTATATTCCAAGATGATGAAGATAAGGAGTTAGGTATTGTTAAAATGGGTATGATGAAGAATAGATACGGTGCTAATTATGGTTATACTGCACTTAGACTTAATTATGATACGTTAACTATATCTGAAGATGAGACGTTAAATGTCGATGATGAAGGTAGTGAAATGTCTGATCTTACTAATACTCTTAGTATGTTGAGTAATTAAAAAGAGGAACTAAATAAAATAAATGCCTAAGATCCACATAATTACAGATGCAGATCTCGATGGAGCTGGTTCGTATCTTTGTTTAAAGCAAGCATACCTAGATACAACATTAACATACTCTGTTACGACTGAAAAAAAGTTTATTAGTGATATAGCCTATTTTAAATTTGAAGATTATGATTTAGTAATTATTAGTGATTTAAATCTAAAAGAAAGTGAAATTAGACTTTGCGATTTAAAAAACGTTATTGTAATTGACCATCACGCTGAGCATATAGAACTAATTGATAATTATAAAAATGCTAAACCAATAGTAAAAGACTACCCATCATGTACTAAGTTAATATATGATACTTTTAAGTTAGAAAATAAGCTAAATAAAAATCAAAAATTATTGGTTAAACTAATAGATGATTACGATAGTTATACATTAAAATTACCATTCAGTAAACCGTTGAATCAAGTATTTTGGTCTTATACTGGTGACAGGGTTAATAAATTTGAAAATGATTTTAAAGATGGTTTTTTCGGTTTTAATCAGTTTCATAAAAATGCTCTAAAAATTATAGAAAATAAAATTGATAGATTTTTTAAAGAAGAAACTATTCATAAGGGTAACCTAAAAATAGGAGAAAATAATTACAATATTGCTGGGGTAATGGTTTCTTTTAGTCCAAACGAAATTGCTGAACATATTTTAGAAAAGTATGATGTCGATTTTGTTATAATGATTAATTTAAAAGGTAAAAGCGTATATATGAGACGCAATAAAAAATGCACCTTGAATATGGGAAAATTAGCTGCTAAAATAATGGACGGCGGAGGCCATGAAGATGCCGCGGGTGGAAATTTAAATGAATCTATAATTAATATTACTAAATTCCTTAAACCAATAAATGAAAAGTAACTCACCATACGAAGATATACAAACAAAAGAATTTGAAAAATCATTTTATTCATTTTGCACCTTCGTGGCTTTATTACACGATAAAAAAATGAATTTTGCAACTGTATTTCTAAAAATACTAGAAAATAAAACTTTAAGAGATATGTATGTTAGTATTATTGATGAAGAAAATGAATTTGGTGCGATACAAAAATTTATACATACCGAACCATCTATCTGTAAAAGTAAGTACGTTACCAAGTTTTTGAATAAGTTTAAAGAAGCATTCCCTGAAAATGTTTTCATTTTTGAAGACACTAGACAGCAAAAACATTACATACCTACATTAAAAATACATGGAGTTGTTAAGTATTTGCAGGATGACACTAAGGAACAAGATCTATTTTTAATAGATTCAGATGTTATATTTAGAGAACCTATTGATTACAGTTTGTTTAAACAAGACAACACTGTTTATTGCAGCGACACTAAAGGTTACCTAGGATATCAATACCTTAAAACAAAAGGTGATGAGATTGTAAAAGATATGTGTAACTATATTGGTGTTTCTTTTGATACAATTGTTGAGAAGAATGATGACTCTGGAGGAGCTCAGCTATACTATAAAGGAATTCCTCATGACATACTATTAGATTACTTCAAAGAAGTTGAGGTGCAATCACCTAAATTATATGATGTTATGAGAAAACATAAAACATATAATGATTATGATCCTCCAATACAAGCTTGGACTTCAGAAATGTGGTGTGTTCTATGGTTACTATGGAAACGAAACATTAAAACTGAGATTGTCAAAGAACTAAACTTTAGATGGGCCACAGATTCTATAGAGATGTGGGAAACCCACAAAATCTTACACATGGCTGGTGTTGTACCAGATCATAAAGATAAGTTTTATAAAGGGCATTTTATAAATAACAACCCTTTTAATTACAATTACGACTATGTAGATGATAAATCTATAACAAAAATCTACATAGAAGAGATAATAAATACTAAGAACTCAAAAACTTTTGAGAAACTGGTATCTGAATTTTAATATAACCTTAATTACTAACCCTTTAAAACAAATTAAAAATGGGAAGCATTAACAAAAGACCGTTAAAGGCATACGTGAGATTCGATGGATCTGGGCGTGTAGTAGCAGGTTCTCTTGTATTACGCAGGAACAAACCTAAGGTTGGAAATTGGCAGGAGATTGTAGCATATGAATGTTGCAACCCTACAACTACAACAACCACAACTGCAGCATTACCAGCAGGTCAGATTTCTTCAACTTCTGACGTAGCTAACGCATGTACTGAAACACTAGACACTACTGTGTATTTACAACTAGCAAGTGCACCTTCAATAGCAATAAATGATATAATCTATCTTGATGCTTCAGGAAGCACTCCTTTCGTTGGAGATGGATCTTACCATAGAGTTGCAAGTACTGATGGCCAAGACTGGAATGTACGAATAAGCACTAGTGGAGTAGTTCTAGCAGCTGGACTGTGTGTATAATATAACTAATAGCTAGGGGTGAAAACCCCTGGCTGTTTTTAACTTAAATATTAATGGAGATAAACAAGAAGTTCTTTCCTGAAGTCTTGTTAGAAAACGAAAAAGCCTACTTTGCACATCTTGAAGGTGTGATAGGTTCTGTTGATGAGTACTCTAATTTGCAGATTACTCATACAAACAATGCCTACATCTTTAGGTTAGCACCTAGTATGCCTAAGTATAATGACATGCTGTTAGAAGAGATTCTTAGACTCCATAATATGTTCAGAATAAAGTTAGATATATCAAAAAGTATAAAAACTACAGGTACTATTGTATTTAAGATAGACTTGGAAAGCTAACAAATGTTTTGTATATTTGTTAGAATTATTATAAACCAATAAATTAAAAATTATGGCACAGTACGATCCAAACAAACGTTACACATGGGGACCTGACTCTAAATTTGAACTATCAGGACAAGATTTTGGACTAATTCTTAATACAGTTAGAACATTTTTAGCAACTGAAGAGGCTGGTAAATATCAGTTAATGATGCGAACTAATGAAATAATTGAAAAGCTTATGAAAGAAGGAGTTACAAATGAAGTAATTGTTGAAGCTCCAGAAACAGAAACACCTGCTCCTGCATTGGAGGCAGTAAAGTAAAAAAACAATCAAAACTTAAGAACTTATGCCTGTAAAGAAAGCTAAGGGAGGGAAGAAAATGATTAAACGTAAAGATGGATCTTATAGTCGAAGAGGGCTATGGGATAATATCCGTGCAAACAAAGGTAGTGGTAGAAAACCTACTAAGGCCATGTTAAAGCAAGAGAAAAAGATTAAAGCAAAAACAAAAAAGAAGAGGGCTACAAAGAAAAAGAAGTAGTAATGGCTAAGAAGGAAAAAGCTATCAGAAAAACCACTAAGGGTAAATCTGCTAATTACAGAGCTACCAAGAAGGGTGCTGGGATGACTAAAAAAGGAGTCAAAGCCTACAGAAAAGCTAATCCTGGATCTAAATTAAAAACTGCTGTAACAGGTAAGGTTAAGAAAGGATCTAAAGCTGCAAAGAGACGTAAGTCTTATTGCGCTCGTAGTTTGGGACAGTTAAAACGCAGTAGTGCAAAAACTAAAAACAATCCTAATTCTAGAATAAGACAAGCTAGAAGAAGGTGGAAATGTTAAATCTCAAAATGTATAATTATGATGCGTAAGTATAAAGCAGGTGGAGCTAAAAAGAAAAAAGCTATGTCTGGAACTAAAATGAAAAAAGCTAAAGCTGGATTAAAGACACCTAAGAAGAACCAAAAAGGTCTTAAGGCGTTACCTAAAGCTGTTCGTAACAAAATGGGGTATGCTAAGAAAGGTAAGACAGTAGCTAAGAAAGCTGGATATGGTAAATCTATGAAAGCTAAAGCTGGTTGTAGAACTAGAAAAAAATAAAACACTAACTAACCAACAAAGAAGCCCCTTAATTGGGGCTTTTTTCATTTTGTATAACTATTATCATATACATTCTTTTCAAAGAATTTATACTTGGTTTTAAATTTATGTAATAAATAAGGTAGACTTATTTGATCTTGTATAGACCATAAACAATTATGGTAAAACCATTCTTTCATTAAGTTATACTCTCTATTTTCCACTACGTTTTTAGAGTATATGAATGTACCACACTCTATTAAAAAGTTATCATTCCAATCCCTATCTTTTTGGTAATGACTTAGTTGTTCGTGCAGCTTTTCTCCTTTATATCTATCTAAAATGTATTGATTGTTACCATTTAGAAGATCTATTACAAATTTAGTCTCTGATTCTACAGAAGATCTTCCAGAATGTTTAAAGAAACATGCATCAGTGTCTCTACAGTAGTCTACCATTCGTTCAATGGCCCTACCATTTAACAAAGAGAAAGAAGAATCTAACCATATATAATAATCATATCCTGGATGGTCTTCCCAAGCTAGCATCTTTGGCATTTTTGCACGCAATCTAGGATGCATTGCTAAAGGCCTAGCACTGTCAGTTTCATCACTTATTCTATTAAGAGTTATGTCATACTTATTAGACTCTTGAGGTACCCATGTAGAATGTAGAGGGCTACTGAAAGATGCTGTGGTTACTAATACTTTCATTTTATAAAGTCAGATAACATTTTTGCATAATCTTTATTCCATTTGGGACGCAAGTATACTTCACCTGTAGGTATATTACCTTTCTCTCTTTCAGATTCTATATATTCTGAGTGTCTTTGTATAATGTTAGGTTTAGTATCATCGTCTGCACCTTGTCCAGATTGATGATAACCTCTACCACCCCACATGTAAAACCAAGAAGCTTCTTTTTCAGGGAGCTTAACATTATTAACATACTGTCTTCCAAAACCATGGATCTTATTTGTTAAAATTGCATCACCACCAGCATTTACTAATGGACTTTTACCTATTCTCTCCCAGACACTCTTGCTATATACTATTCCTGAGTTACCCACTCCAGTTATAGCTGTAATATTAGGTTCATTATAAAACACACCTGTTTCCCAGTGTATTATATTAGTATCATGATTCCAGTTTTGAGCTATGTTTGTTAAATGATTAGTTAGTGCTACATCATCATCATCCCATACAGCAATAAGATCTCCTTTACATCGCTCAATAGCATAGTTCTCTTTCTCTCCTATTAAAGGAAATGTTTCATCTAAGTTATAAATGGTAACTTGAGGGTGATCGTATATTAGTTTTTGTTTGGGGTAATCATTAACAATAACTAACTCACATCTATCTTTTGGATAATCCTGTATAAGAAAGCTATAAAGTGCTTCTTCTAGTGTATCAACTCGTCCGTATGTAATACATTTACAAGATATAAAAGGAAATCGACTCATTACCAAACATGTAATATATCAAACGGAGATACTAATAGTACATCTTTTTCATCAGTTAGAGGAATAACCATTGCATCTTTTAACTTTCCTGGATCTACTAATACTATATCACCAGGTTTTACAGTCTTCACTATGTCTCCAACATCATAAACTTTAAGTTTAGACATCTTTTTTAACATCTGACGCTGTAACTCTTCTTTAGTGTTCTCGTCAACTATAATTTTACTCTCATCTTTTTTAGGAATCTCTACATAAATTCTGTTTCCTAATAATGCTTTGTATAATTTCTTTGCCATTTTATTCTATGTTTGTTAGTTTTCTAAATCTTTCAATATCTTCTCCATGCAAGTAAGCTTCTGTCTGGTAGACTTCCACTTTCTTTTTAGTGCCAATAACCTTATTGTTCTTATGGTTAATGTTAGGCACCTCTGTGGTACGCTCATGCATGTCATCTAGTAAGACAACAATTGAGTCATCGTTCATCTGAACGCTACGAATTACTTTGTTAAGGTTAATACTGTCCGTGTACTCTTTGTACTCTACAGGATCTGTATCCTGTATAGCTTCTCTACGTGTGTAAAAGAATTGGTTTTTCATATGTTTAGTTTATATTTATCTATTAGATACTCTCGTATCTCATTTATTTTTTTATACTTGTAGATATCAGATTCTACATTAGCATGTTCATCAGCTGTCAAAAGTATAATATTTTCTTTAAGATTCCTAAATTGTGGGTATTTACTTTTAGGAAGTATATGATGAAAATACAAGCTAAGCGCTTCTTTACCTAGATATGCACCACTCACTTCAGATTTATGAGATCTTTCTTTCCAAATCTCTTTGAATGTTATATGGTCTGTGTTTGGTTTGGATTTACCAACATTAACTTTACTTTTAAGAGCTAATGTTGGTTTTTTAAATCCCCTGTTGCCAGACAGTTGTTTTCTAGGCTTATGTTGGAAACAATACTCAGAGTCTGAGTTCTTTCCACATACTAAACATTTCACAGATCAGATGCATCAAATAGGTCAGGTGATAACACTTGAGGAGCAGTCACTTCTATATCTTTTGCTGCTTCATAATGTATACCGTCATTACCATTCTGTCCTATAATATTCATCCTTTCATCATTTTCTATAATTGGTTCTGGTTCTATTTCAGGTTCTTCTTCAGTACCTTTAATTGCAGAAACTAATGTAGATTTTATTGTATCAAAGAAGTTTACATCTTCTAACACCATTTGTTTAAATTCTTCTAAGTCATACTTTACACCGTCAAATGTATATGTTTTACCATACTTACGACCTAACTCAAAATCATGTAGCATTTGTAATGCTTCTCCCACTCTATCTATACCTATACCATATACAATATCAAATTGATGCTTCTGGTATGGAGGTGTCATCTTATTTTTTGTACATCTAACCTTAGTAATGTTACCGTACACATCTTGACCATCCTTTGCTAGTGACCTACTAACTTCTATTCTTACATCAGAATAAAACTTTAGTGCATGACCACCTTGTGTAGTTGTAGGGTTACCAAACATAACACCAATCTTTTCTCTATATTGAGAGATTACTATAAGACATGTGTTTGTATTATGTGCAATAGACTTTAGTTTTGGGTAAGCGCTACTATTTAACCTAGCCTTCTTACCTATTGCATGTTCTCCTACTTCTCCATCTAATACAGCTTTAGGTATTAATGATGAGTCTGAATCTATAATAATAAGATCCACTTCTCCAGATGACATTAACTCTACAGCAATGTTAAAACCTTCTTCTCCAGATGATGGTTGTGCAATTAACATACTTCCTGTGTCAACACCTAGAGCTTCAAAGTAATTCTTATCAACAGCATGCTCGCCATCAATGTAAACCACTTTACCTCCTTTAGCTTGAGCGCTAGCTACAGCATGTCCACATATAGTAGATTTACCTGTACCTTCCCAGCCCATAAGCTCGTACATTTTACCTTTTGCAAAACCACCTATCCCTAAGGTGATCCAATCGAAACCTATTGATCCTGTACTAATTAGATCATAGTCCCCTCCTGTTTTACTGTTTAAAGCTAATACAGTACCTTGACCATATTGCTTGTTTAACTTTTCCAGCGCATCCTGGAATTTATTCCCTGTTTCTTTCAGCTTTTTCGCCATATTTAATTGTTTTAAATTATATTCAAATATACTAAAATCTACTCTATTTTACAAGCAAAAAAAGGCCTTAGATTTCTCCAAGGCCCCTTTCACAATTAAAAACAGAACAGAAATATTTAATTCAAATCTTGTACCCCCACAGTTCAAAGTTATAAAATGTATTTCAAACTACCAAACTAAATTTGTTAGAAGCTTACATTTTTATAATTAACTTAGTTAGCCCTCACAACTTGCACACTCTAAAATATTACGTGCAAATGCTTGTGCAGAACTTTGACTGAACTGATAGTAAAGAGTTTTAACACCCTCATCATGAGCATAAAGATACAATTGATTTATATCTTTAGCTGGTACACTAGGATCTATCATAAGATTCAAGCTCTGTGACTGATCAATAAACTTTTGTCTTTGCGCAGCCTGCAGAACTATTTCCTTAGGACTAATCTCTATAAATGATTTGAATACTCCCTTTGTAGGGAATTTTAAGTGTTGGACAGACCCATCTTTCTTTAAGATAGACTCCCAAGTTTCATCGTTATTAAGATCATACTTCTCAAGCTCAGCTTCTAAGAACGGATTCTTATACACTGTCTTACTCTTAGCGAGATCTTTAATAAAGTAGTTAGATTTTATTGGTTCAATACCCATAGAGACTGCACCGTGTATAAATGAACTAGACTTAGTTGGTGCTATAGCCATCAGTGTGGTGTTAGCATAACCTTCTCTAATTGATGTGTACCCTTTGGCATCATGTAGCCATTTAGATGCATTTTCTGTACGTTCTTTTAACGTCTTAAAAATCTGATGGTTAAGTTGTTTAGCTTCCAGTGATTCAAACTCTATAAGTTTAGACTGAAACAAGGAATGATATCCTAATACACCAACTCCAATAGCTCTATGTTCTTTTGCAAATCTATATGCTCTTCTCATACCAGGAAGATGTTCTGCTTTTTGAACAAACTCATTCATTACAGCATTCAGGAACAATACATAGGTTTCTACAGCATCTGTTTCTTTAATCTCATCCCAATGTAAAAGATTTATAGACCCTAAGCAACAAACAAAACTATTAAAGCTGTCTGTTGGTAGTTGTATCTCACTACACAAGTTACTTGCTGTGACTTCATACCCAAGCTCCTTGTAAGGAGATGTCTCGTTGTTTGAATTATCTTTAAACATAATGTATGGAAACCCAAACTCATTACGTCTTTGTATAATCTTAGCCCATATCTTACGCTTCTCTTTGCTACCAGCTTTCATACTCTTCAACCATGCATCACCAACTGTGACACCATATTGAAGATTCTGAATAGGGTTACCCTCTGTACCAATATCTAGAAACTCTTCTATATCTGCATGCTCTACAGGTAAATACACTGCACATGCTCCACGTCTAGCTGCAGATTGTTTACACACATCTACAACTGTGTCATACATTCTAGCATAATGTATAGGGCCATCAGCTTCTCCTCCAGTACTAATTTTAGTACCTCTTGGTCTAATATTACCTAAATAAGCACTGGTTCCTCCACCATATTTACTCATCATGCCTATCTCACGGCCTGCATTTAATATACTATCTAGTGTGTCATCCACATTAGATCCATAGCAACTGATAGGTAAACCTTTTTGTTTACCAAAGTTAATCCATACAGGTGTTGATAGTGAATAGTATCCTTTTGCCATGTAGTCTTCAAACTTACAGGCAAAGTCTTTAATAGCTAAATACTTTTCAGCAATATTAGCTATGTCTCTTACTCTTTGTTCAGGAGATTCATCTAAATATCCCCTGGACAAGAATGTTCTACTGTCTTCATTGAGCCAGTAATATCTTTTATATTCCATTTTTAAAATAAATCATCTACAGTTATACTCTTACTCTTTTTGTTATAATCCACCTGCTTCTTGTAAAAGAAGTCTCCCTCTTTAGTAGCAGTGATCTCGATATCAAACCATTTAGTTGATGCTAATAACTCAGCGTCAACATCAAACAGTGAATCCATTCCAATTCTCTTAAGTGAGTTGTTGAAACGGTTCATAATGAAGTGCTCTATTGTTTGTTTAGGTAGGAAATCAAGCTCTCCTTGCTCAAAGATCCAATCTAATATACCACACTCAGCCTCATAAGCTTTCTTACATGCTGAATAGATAAGTTGTTCAAACTCTTCATCAAACCACTCAGGGTTCTCTTTCTTAATAATATTGATAAGCTCTGCTCCAAAGTTACCGTGAATCTCTTCTTCTTTACTTGTAGCTTCAACAACATTAGATATCCCCTTCAGGACATTCTTCTCTTTGTTA
>WLWE01002971.1_pt1 | contig 10284 bp, 6 predicted proteins | sample 6718301 | NCBI WGS metagenome assembly WLWE01 (sample SAMN12718691, study PRJNA515312) | sponge metagenome | isolation source: marine sponge | host: Mycale hentscheli | place: New Zealand: South Island, Marlborough, Capsize Point | collected 2003-05-01 | reverse complement strand
TATGCACGGGCAATTAGTAATGGAGGGTTGTTTCGATAATATATAAATTTTATTTTATACTTTTATATAAAATAAGATGTCAGTAGTTCAATCATATAATGGAATTAATGGATTTGCTTTAAAACCTCCAAGTCAATATGAAACAAATAACATATTTAAATTTATTAAGAGAAGACAACAAATTGCAAATAATAAAGAGTTTGTTGAAATAACAAAAGAAAGAAATAAATTACCAACAGTTACTTTGCGAACATATGTATTGTATTATAGAAATAATGGAGATCTTATGACTACAACTGCTCCTGAAGTTGATGCAAATGTAGTCACCAATGAAAATTATAGATTTTATAATGACATTAATATTTCGACCGGAAGACAATTAGGTTGGATTTGGGGATTTCCTCTTTTTGATGTTGGTAGAGAAAAAGTTTCAGGGGATGTAAGTGGTAATTGGCCTAGATGGGGTTCTTGTATTGGAAACACAGCAGGATTTAGTGGCACGAATTCTTCAGGTAATGAAACAATGCTTGTTGATATTAGTGATAAACAGAATATTATTGTTTTAGATATGTCAAAATTTCAATTTATGGATGGTGGCAATAAGAAAGGTGATGGATTTGATGATATTAGTTTTAATAATATTCCTGGTCAAACTAATAGTCAAACTAATAATTTTTATATGACTTTGAGAATCACTGGTAGTTCTGAGAATAGTATTGAATTTGGTGGAACAGCTGGTGTGACGGTTTATGAGGATGGATTGAAGAGCAATGGCTCATCGACTATTAAAATGGGAAAAAATGGTAATTGGACTCCTTTCCCTAATCAAGATTTGGGTAATATCTCTTGGTCGGGGGACATCTATGGTAGATACAGTAATAAATGGTGCACACTAGTTGAATATGAATTTTATTGTGATTTGATTAATCCAAAACCACTTTTAGATTTTACACCTAATTACTTTTCTTTTGATTTTTCATATACCACTGGTAATCCTCCCACCACTGTAAATGGTAGACGATTTATAGAAAATGAGAAAGGAGAAGAATATATAAGAAATATATTTGATCAAGGAGGGGGGGGAACTGAAAATAATTATACCGAAAAAATTACATTAAAAATAACAACAGGTTTGGGTCGTAATTCTCCGAATGCTAATAGAATAGATTTAACAATGTCTCCTGGAAATATTATTAAAGGATTAGCATTGTCAGTAGACTTGGTAAATGTTCCTTCATTTTCGAATGGAACTGCCTCACCTTTTAGACTAAAAGAAAAATCAGCATGGAATCAAAGTAGCAACTACCGGGAGTCGTGGACTGTTGCCAAAATAATAGGTGGATGGTATTCAAGAGGAGATTCTAGGGTTACTAGTAATTTTAACGCTAGAGATATAGGATATTATGGAACAATACAAAGTGCTACTTCTCCTATGTCGTCACGAGATACATCATATAATGAGACAGAAAGCTGGAAAAATGATTTAACTTTAAATAATACGGGTTCTTTAAATGTATGGCCTGTTTCGGATAGCACCACGCCCAAAAGTTATGATTTAAATAATATATTATGGTGTAGTTTAAGAAGTCCTAGAAAAATAAAAGTAAATTATATAGGGGACAATGCGACACAGGGACAGTCCTCGCAATTGGTTGATAAATTTAGATTTATAACAAATTTTATTGAATTAGATAATGCAGGAAATGGTTCAAATGAAATATTAGGTGGTGGATATGCTCGTAATTCTAATGAATTAGATTTACCAAGAAAAAGTGAAAAACCTTATTTTTCAAAATATGAATACCAGAGCGACATATCACAAATAAATAGTAACACTGTAGGTATTTCAGAGTATGATATAGATAATAGTATTCAATATCTAGATGCTTCCAGAAATAATAATGGAAATACTTTATCATTGAATGATATCAAGTATTATAAAATACAATATAAACTATTAATTCCTCCTGTGAGTGGAAAGAATTACAAAATAACATATACATTTGGAAAAGATATTGGAGCTGTTACAACATTTTTTAGATTTGAAGATATGTCAGGTACTCCGTCCCCATTTCCAGATGGTAGCAATAATCATTATGCTATAAGAGATAGTGAATCAATAGAATTAAAATGGAATAGTGGTGAAACCGATATTAAAACCATTTACATTACAGATATAGCATCTGGAACTAATGTAGTAGATTCTACTACATTGACAACTGATATTTCACTTAACAATACAATTTACGATGAAAATTATGATTTATCTTTTAATGTATTTCAATTATATTTCTTTTCAAGAAATGCAATAGATGAAACAAATATAATTAGAGATGAGTTGCCCTATACAATTTATACTTTTGATACTACAAGTAATGATGAAAAATTTATAGATATTAGTTATTCTCCTGGTGGTTATGTTCCTTATAGATATATTAATTATTTTAAAAAACAGGGGTCACAACCTGAGTTGTTATTTTTTTCCAGTGATTTTTCAGAAGGACCATTTATTACGAGACAGGAGCGAATACAATATAATCCAGGTAAGATATTTCCTAAGGGAACAAATACCAACATTACAACTAATGCTGTTGTTATAGATCCATCAAATACAGATGTTTTTCCAACTGTAAACATAGATATTAGTGGAGATATTATATTTGATCTTAGTTTTTCAGTTACTCCCAATCAATTATCTCCTGAAGAAGCATCTAAACCAGATAATCAAGGACAAGAAATAGCAACATTTGACCAACATATAAGCAATACAAATAAAGATATATTTTCCAATGCCGTCCCTCAATATACGTTTGGGCAGGGCGCGCGAAATATAGCAGGTAATCAAGTAGATGTTTTGTTTGATGAACCTTTACAGCTTATGTTAAAAAATTATTTGATACCAGATTATTGGAGACTATCGAATAAGTTGAATATAATAAGGACTACAAATGATATTGTTGGTTCGAATTTTGACGATTATAGATATTATAATACTTGGGAAAATCAAATTAAAACCTCTATGATTTTTGATATTTTAAGTATTGTATTAAAATCACAAGGGAATATTGATGATAAAAGAGTAACAAATATATTAATAAATACAAATAGAAGAGCAAGAGGAACTAGCGAGTATAGTGCAATTACAAATACGGGTAAACTACTTAATAATACAGTAGATGATTTAGTATATGATGTTCAAGGTGCTTTGGGTGTTCCTCCAACAGATTATCTTAATTTAGAACCAATTATAGTTTTGTTAAAGGCTTCCTTTGATGGCCCTTTTGGAACACTCGGACAAAATTTTATAGGTAATAAGGCAACAGCTGAAGGTGGTATAAATGTACCATATCCTGCTCAACCAGGTATTTTATCAAATGAAAGTAAATTTGTAGTTAGCACTGTTTTGTTAGATACTTTAAGACGAGGAAATAATTTGGATGGTAGTGATCTTGGAGGTAGTGACTCTGCATATAATGGCATATTTAATATTGATTCAGAGGTTCCTAATAAGGAAGATTATGGGCTTTTGAAACAAAATAATTCTTTTATTGGAACAATTATAGGTCCTTCCCCACTTCCTGTGTTACTTGTTGATATCTCTTCTGTGGTTCAGATTATTAACCCAGAGTTCAGTGCACAATTCAATATGTTAAATGATGAAAATACTACAGTAACAATAGACTGGTCCGGATTTTCTTTTTCAAAAGATCCAAATTGGCCGTTGAATAAAAGTGATATTTATTGGTCAGTATCAAGATATAATCTTTCTACAGGAGTTTCAAAATCATTATTGAGCAATACACAAATAAAGTATGATTTTTTAAATGATAAATATACTTTTGTAGATAAATCAGTAGTAATATTTACTAAATATAGATATACTGTTTCGGGTATTTTTAGATGGACAGGTATAACAGATTATGCTATTACTACACCAGAAATTCCTTTTTTGAATGTTCCTGGTTTTAATACACCTGATATATTGATTTGTAAATATAATCGATTCCCTTATGGAAGATTTAACACAACTTCTACAAATTTAAAGCTTTATGCACCATTAAGACTTACAACTTCTGAAGGGCAAGTAGACCAATTTAATAAAAAAACAGCAGGGGGTGGATGTGTAGATCCTAATAATCCTGGTTTAAATTTATTTACACGCACAAGTAGAATATCTTCATCAAATAACATTTATGCAAATACAACAAATCAATTATCAAAAAAACAAACTTATGTAATTCTATCAAAATCACGATTTAGACCTTTTCGTTAAAAAAATTTAATACTATAAATATTTTTAACTATTCTATAATTTTAAGATCATTGACTTTCCAATATTCACTTCCTCCATTTGGCATAGGTCTTCTTATTATAAATGGAATTTTATTTTGAATAAGTTCCATATTGGCAATAGTATGCCCATCTATAATTTCTTTTGATAATTCAACAAATGATTTTGCTCCATGATTTAATTGTTTAGCTCTCAAACCAAGTATTTTTGCTTTTTCATATCGTGTTAAAATAGGAATAGTAATATGTAATGGGTCAATAATAATACCTTTTTTATTTCTAGTAACATTTGAAAGTGTAGATAATTCTTTATAATTAATTTGTTTAGTTTCAGGATGGTATTCGTGTAAATAATCTCTATTAATATCATTTTCTAATTTTTGCATATGTTCATTATATTCTTCATCATCACTATCTTCATCTTCATCACTAGATATTTCTTCTAAATTATCTTCAGAACTTTTATCAATAATAAAAGTAGGTGATGTATCTTTTACTTCTGGTCCTGGCGTAGGGCTTTCAGGAATAACAGGTGAAAGCATATCTTCATCTACTTCTTTTGGCGGAGTTACTTCACTTCCATCATCTGTTAATCTTTCAACCAAATATTTTCCTTCTTCAGTTATACCTTTTATTTCATATTTTGGTTGATTTACACCAAATTCAGGTAAATATTCCGATATTTGTACGACATCTCCAATATTGTATTTTTTATCATCGTCTGTTTCAATATCACTTTCTTGACCCATATCATCTTCTACTGTATCAGTTAAATTATTCATTCCATCAATTACATCGTTATCTTCATCATCGGTATCATCTTTTTCTGATAAAACGATACTTTCAGTATCATTACCACTCTCTTCGGCAGCCTTTAATTGCTGTTCAACATCGACTTCTTCTAAATCACTCATTTATAATAATATAATAAAAACTTTATTATATTGTTTTCAATTTTATTTACTATGAGTGTTCCATACTGTATCACATATTGCACATAAATAAACAAATTTCATATTAGCATCATCATATCTAATGTATAATATTTCTTTTTGAGCAAGAGGTTCATCACTTTTCTCTTCAGTTTTATTACAATCACAATCAGGATTTGGACAATCTATGTTAGTAATTCTTGGTAATGTAGGGTCTAATTTTGTATATTTATTGATACTTGTTTTATAATTCATTTCTTTTTTGATATCTGTTCTACTAACATATAGATTATTCAAGTTTGAAACAAGAGATTCATCTTCATTACCACAATTTCTACAATAGTAAATTAATTTATCCTCATCATCTTTTTTTAACTGTAAATAATACATATTACCACATTTTGGACAGAAGTGCATTTTTTATATACTAGTATTATTATTATTTTTATTTCAATTTTAAATTATATATTATTGATGACTTCAATTAGTTGCTTTTCTAAAGTTTCATAATCAATTATGGTATGCATATTATATACAGTAACCTTGATTTTTTCTTCTTTGTCATATTTTTTTTTCAGAGAACTTACATAATCAAGTATCTCTTTTTTATTTTCCTTGATATAATTTGTATATATTGAAAAAAATACTTTACAATTACCTAGATTAGAATATTGTTTTTCTTTGTTTAAATTTCTAGTAAGAGCAATTTGTAAATTCTTAAAGCGTATAATATTATTGTAAGGTATAAATGATCGGTGTTTTTCTGTAAACCCAGGTTCATTTAATAGAGGTTTGTTGTGAAAGAGTGTAACTAACATAAGTAATACAGATTTTATAGTTTGACAAGAGGTCCATTGTTCACCTCTCCAAGTATTCAATATACTAATACATACTTTACCATTTCTATATAAATTTGGATGGAATCTGGTGGTACCATCATTAGTCCTATATTTAAGTTTTGGTGGAGAAAATGGATAATTAGTAGGAAATATAAATTCGAAACAATAGCATCCATATCTATATAATGTATCACTTGGACCAAAAATAACAGCATATCCTTTTAACATATTTTCTTCATCATGTGCATAATATATACCGTGTTCTGATAGAGGGTTTTTGATTATTTCAACAATATCCTTTTGTAATCGTCTGCGGCTATCTTTGGTCATAACAACTTTGCTAGTATCAGTCATAATATATTATAAGAATGTTTAGAAATATTTAAATTAATATGATATAATAATATTTTGTTAGCATATTAGATTTGTTTACTTAAAAGTAATTAAAATAAGATATGTATGTTTCTAAAATTGATTTAAAATATCTGGTATATATTAATGAATTATAAAATGCCCGGAACCAATATTGTGCAAACTTTGCCAGCATTCCTTAAAATACATAGAATAAAGAAAGATGACAATACAAGCAACAAACCCAGCACTCATACAAGAATTGGTGGAAAAGATGAAAATGGAGAAGTAATTTATGGTGGTAATTATCATATTCCAGAAAAAGCGTTACCCATTTTTTGGAAATTATATGTAAAGTGGGTATTTGAATTAGATAATAAAGAATATCTTACTGAAACACAAGATCTAGAAAATGGAGGACCATTATTGGTTGATATTGATATGAGATTTTCACAAGATATTATTGAGAGGCAATTAGGAGATGATGAAATTGTTGCTGTAATTGAATTATATTGCGAGGCTATCAAAGAACTATTTGATTTTAATGAAGAAATAGAGTTTCCTGTTTATGTATTTCAAAAACATAATGTCGTTGTTCAAGAAGGAAAAGAAACAAAAGACGGGTTGCATCTCGTATTTGGTATACAAATGAAACATGATATTCAACAAGTATTGCGAAATATTGTTATTCAAAAGGAAAAAGAAGAAATGCAATTATTCGGTGAAGAAGGATTAAAATGTGTAAATAATCCAGAAGATATATTTGATGAATGTATTAGTGTTGGTCGAAATAATTGGCAAGTAATCGGTTCCAGAAAACCAGGGTGTGAAGCATATCAATTAAAAAATATATTTACACTTGATTTTATGCCTAACGACGAACCATATTCTATCGTTCAAGAATCTACTGAAGATATTGATATTAAAGAATTAGCACCAAAAATAAGTGCTAAAAACAAAATATTTTCAAAGTTCGCAGATGGTAATGTATGTGGAGTATCTGCAAAACACATCAGTAGCATAGAAAAACTAAAAAAATCTAAGAAAAAGAAAATAGTAAAAAAATCTAAAACAATTTCATCAAGTCAAATGTTAGCAACAATGCATGGTATATCAAATAATATATGGCCAACTTCACATGAACAATTAAGTGAATTTATTTTGAATACTATGAATTGTTTAAATCTAAAAGATTATCATCTAAAAGAATTACATCAAATCACATTGTTATTAAATGAAGCATATTATAATCCTTATAAAAGTTGGTTAGAGGTTGGTTGGGCTTTACACAATACATCTAGCGACTTCCTATTCTGGACTTGGGTCAAATTTTCAAGTAGATCAGAAAAATTTGATTGGAATTCAATTCCAGGAATGTATCAACAATGGCAAAATATGAAAGATGAAGGATTTACATTTAGATCTATTCATTATTGGGCACAAGGTATAAATCAGCAACAATATAAAAAAATACACGATAATTCTATTGAACAACTAGTATATAAAACATTACCTGGAGGTGGAAATGATACTGACATTGCTATTCTAGCCAAAAATTTATTTATGGGTGAATTTGCTTGTGTTAGTATGGTTGAAAAGAAATGGTATCAGTATTTTGGACATAGATGGAAATGGAGCGATGGAGGAGTTGGATTAAGAATTAAATTATCTCAAGATGTAGAAGCATTATATCATCAAGCAACACAAAAAGAGAAAGATAAGGCTGCTGATGAAGAATATTCCGCAGCAGAAAGAGAAGGATTTCTGCAAAATGCAGCCGCATTTAATAGAATTACTATTAAATTAAAAACTCACAATCAGAAGAAATCTGTTATGGGAGAGTGTCAAGAACAATTTTATAATGAAGAAATGATGAACAAAATGGATGAAAATAAAAAATTATTAGGGTTTGAAAATGGGGTTTATGATTTTAATCAAAAATGTTTTAGAGCAGGATTACCCGAAGATTACATCTCGTTCAGCACTAAAACAAATTATGTTCCATTTGATGAAACTAATCATATGCATACTGATATTAAAGCAGAAATTGATGATTTTATGGAAAAAGTTTTTCCAAATGAACAATTACGAGAATATATGTGGGACCATGCTGCTTCTACTCTTATTGGAGAAAACATAAATCAAAAATTTATTATTTATACTGGAGTTGGTGGTAATGGTAAATCTATTTGGGTAGATTTGATAAATTTAATGTTGGGAGATTATGCAGATAAAATTAATATTGCATTGCTTACACAAAAAAGAAAATCTATTGGAGGACCAACGCCAGAAATTGCAAAGCTAAAAGGTAGACGATTTGTTTCAATGGATGAACCTAGTCAAGGCGATGAATTAAATGAAGGTATTATGAAACAAATGACAGGCGGGGATGAAATGGAAGGTAGAGCAATGTATGCAAAGAAAATGTTAAAATTTGTTCCGCAATTTGAATTAACTTGTTGCACAAATCACTTATTTACAATTAAATCTACAGATAAAGGAACTTGGAGAAGAATTAGACAAGTAGATTTTAGAGCAGAATTTATTGATCCAGAAGATTATGAAATCAAAAAGGCACAAGGATTAGTAGGTGATAAAGAAAGACCTATTTATCTTAAAGATTTAAAATTAAAGGACAAATTACCTAGTTGGGTTGAAGTATTTACAGCAGTACTTATTGAAAGAGTTAATAAAACCGGAGGCGTTGTAAAAGATTGTCCTATGGTATTAGAAGCATCTAAAAGATATGAAGAAAAAGAAAACTTCTGGAGACAATTTATTAATGAAAATATTGTCAAGGGAACACCAGGCGACAAAATCAAGAAAACTGATATTAGAAACCATTTTAATGAATGGTATCAAACAAATTATCAACAAAGACCACCTAAGGCTACTGAATTATATGAGCAATTAGAAAAGAATATTGGTAAACAAAGAAATAGAGCGTGGTATGGTTATAGAATTGTTTATGAATCATATGATAGTGAAGAGGAAGAAGAAAATTCAGATTGAATATTATGTAAAAAAAAATTTTTGTTTATATAATAATTTTAAATATAATTATGACAAATACTTATGTCTTGTAATATAACTTACTGATTTACAATACTTACCCATATTTGCAAAATCAAAAGAAATTATATGTGATTCATTTTGAAATTTATATACCATTGCATAATGCTTTAAATCTTTATTGAAATTTAATCCTAAAAAATTTGTTAATTGACAAATTAATAAATGATTTTTCATTATTTTATATATTTTATTAAATATTTCATTCTTATTTCTTGTTGTTATTTTTAATTCACTTGATTTAATATTTTGACTTTTCCAATCTAAAATAACATTTACATTTACTTCTTCTAATTTTACTACTTCATCTAATAAATATTTATAATATTGGGTTTTTTCATAATCTGTTATCTTTTTATAATTTACTTCTATTCCAAAACTTAACATGTATTTATTCATTGTTTCCAAATCTTTGTATTTAATATCTTTTATTTTTATTGTATTACCCGTACCATATAAAGTTATCAATCCTGTTTTATATATTTCACTTACCTTATCAAATAATCCTTTTGTATTACTTACATCGTTTATAGTTAGATCATAATAGAACGGTTCTTGAATATCTCTTTCAAATACTGCTCTAACATTTTTCAAAACAGATTTCATATATAATTTATATTTATAATATATATAATGGTTTGTCCTACTTCTTGTATTATTGCAGGTGCATTTATAATTTCTAGTATTTTTGTTTGTTTGCGTGTTGATAAAAAAACATTAAAAGACCCACTATTTCAATTACTTAGTCCAGAAAATAAACAAAGATATATAAATATTGCAGATGAAAGAAAAAATATTTA
>WLWE01002969.1_pt1 | contig 10286 bp, 10 predicted proteins | sample 6718301 | NCBI WGS metagenome assembly WLWE01 (sample SAMN12718691, study PRJNA515312) | sponge metagenome | isolation source: marine sponge | host: Mycale hentscheli | place: New Zealand: South Island, Marlborough, Capsize Point | collected 2003-05-01 | reverse complement strand
GACTGAAGTAGATGCAGAGGGAAACCCTGTATGCGACTTTTCACAAATCGTAGAGGATAGTCCTGCAACTGTAAGAAAGTCTTTAGATGGTACATTATTTATTGCTAAATTTATGGGCGAAACTCCTTCTTTTTTAGAGGGCTTAGACCAATATACTCACGAAGAGATATTAGCAATAGTAAGAGGTACTGACTGGACTCCTGTTGATCCAGAATAACATTTATTTAATTTTATTATATTTGCTTAATGAGTGAACAAGAAAGCAAAGAACTTGGTGGTCTTGCCAGAACCAAAAGAGGTAAAATTAATGAAGTATATAATAACACCCCAAAAGCTAATCTACCAAAAAAATCTCATGCTAGAGAGATGGCAAAGATTAGCAGGACTTCTGTAGCATATGCTTTAGAAGGACAGCCAGTAAAGATAAAGATGGCTTTAGACTTGTTGTTTGATGAAGATCCTAGAGCTTATATAGATGCTATAGCGAAACTGCTGAACTATGCAGTACCTAAACTTTCTTCTACAGAAATAAAACACGAAGGAGATAAGAAAATTGAAATCAAATTAGAAGATGGTGCTACTCTTGAAGATATTAAAAGACAACTCAAAGAAATAGAGCAAGATAGTGCTAGTGATATTGATTTTGAAGAAATAAATGAATAAAAAGCAAGAGCTTAAATATGCACTTAACAAAACTCTATGTGAGATGTCTTTCTATGAGTTTTTTAAACAAGCATGGCATATTGTAGAACCTGCTATAGAATTATCTAGTAATTGGCATCATAAATACATCTGCGATGCTCTGCAAGAAGAAGCAGAGAGAATAATTGCTAAAAAACCAAAAACAAAGGATATAATAATAAACGTACCCTTTCGTTCTACTAAATCTCTTATTGTTACTGTAATGTTTCCAGTATGGTCATGGATAAAAGACCCTAAGCTAAGATTTATAACCTCATCATATTCTGCTAACCTTTCTATAGAACTTGCTACTAAGAGTAGGGATATAATATTTAGTGAGTGGTTTAAGTCAAGGTGGGGAACAATATTTCATATTAAGAAAGACCAAAACCTAAAAGAAAGATACGAGAATAACCATATGGGTATGCGAAGAGCAACATCTGTTGGTGGTACTGTAACAGGACAAGGGGGAGATTTTCTTATTGTAGATGATCCACTATCACCACAAATGGCAAATTCAGCAACAGAGAGAGATAATGCTAATGAGTGGTATAGAACAACATTTTATTCAAGACTAAACAGTCCCAAAATTGGTGTAAGAATAATTATTATGCAAAGAGTACACGAAGATGATTTAAGTGGTTTTTTGCTTGATAGAGAAACAAGACTAAACTATAATCACATATGTATACCTGCAACTATAGATGGTGATGTAAAACCAAAGAAGCTAGAAAACTTTTACGATGATAATGGCTTATTTTGGGATGAAAGATTTGGTCAAGATGTATTAGATGACTATAAGAAAGCATTAGGTAGTTATGGCTATGCAGGTCAGCTTATGCAAACCCCAACACCCTTAGATAGTGGTATGATACGACAAGAGTGGTTTAAAATAGATAAATACAGAGAAGATGGTGTAGTAAACTTTGTAATAGACCCTGCATATACTGCAAATCAAAAAAACGACCCTTCAGCACTACTAGCATACATTTACAAAGACAATAAGTGGCAAATAATAGATTGTACTAATGTTTACAAAGAATTTCCTGACTTAGTAAAATTTATACCACAATGGGTAACTAAAAATGGCTATACAAACAAGAGTAGAATATTTGTAGAACCAAAAGCATCAGGTAAGTCTATAGTACAAACACTAATCAGAGAAACTGGTTTAAATGTTAGAGAAGATAAACCACCAACTAAAGATAAGGTAGCACGAGTAGCAGATATTTCTGCAACACTAGAATCAGGTAGAGTAGGACTGTTACAAGGCAAGTGGAACAATGAATTTTTAGATCAATTGACTAAATTTCCATCTGCTAAACACGATGACATGGTAGACTGTCTTGTAATGGCTGTAAACAAAGAAATCTGGACAGGAAAAGGTAAAGTAGTATACTTTAGTTAAATTTTTCTGAAATTCTAAAAATTGTGTATCAATTTATGCACTTGTATGTAATTTTGCATAGATTTGAAGAAATTATAATAAAATAAGGTATGGAGTCTGAAAATAAGTACATAAATAAGGAGCATGAAGGTATTGTTGAGCAATATGTACTGTATTTAAAAAAGTTAGTATATTTTGCTACTGAAGATGCAGGTAACATGAAATTTCAGGAATATGCAGAGATATTAGAAAGTGTATTTATGTATTCTAATAATTTTTACGATACCATGACAAAAAAGAAGCATATGGTAGAAGAATTTATGTTTTTGATACCAAACATGGCTTTTTACCTTAGTGTAGGGTTTTTTACAGGATTGAAGAACAAAAACAATGCAAAAGACATAGAAATGTGCATTGATAGGTTGGCAAAGAAAACTGAGAACATAACTGGTGAGCTTACTGACATTCTGATTGACAATAAAGAGAAAATAGAAATAATAGAAGAACTAAACATAGAATCATGATAGAAATTCAAATCAAAGAAGAAAAATACGATATACCAACTGAGTGGAAAGATATTACACTTGAATATTGGTGTGGACTATATAATATTATTAAAAAGTATACTGAAACTGCTGAAGAAGAAGAAAAGGAAGAAGTTGTAGAGCCAAAGCTAGATGAGGTTAAGGTTTTACGAATGAACAGAGAAATATTTAAGTATGTTACTGGTATAAACGATGCTATGCTAAATCAATTAGATTTAGAAAGTGTAAATACTGCTGTTGGAACTATAGGACAAATGATGGAGGAATATAAACCTCAAGGTATAGATAGATTTGAATTTGATGGTGATGTGTACTTTTTTCCAAAGGAATTTCTAAAAAGAAACACTTTTGGAGATTACATAGAGTCTACACAGTTAGATGCTACTATACAAATGATGAAGCATGGTAAATTTGATGTTTTACCAGAACAAATGGCGATATTATGCAGAAAGATAGATGAAGAATACGATGATGATATTATATCCTCAAAAAGTGATAAGTTTAAGCAATTGACTATGGACATCGTTTGGGAGTTCAGTTTTTTTTTGACTATGCAAAGCGTAAAATTAACAAGGACTTTCCAAATGTTTTTGGGGAAGGAAGGGGAAGAATTGGAACAGGCAAAGGAAGAGTTTCTACAGTTGGACTCTATACCAAGTTCATAAAACCATATGGTTGGCTTAACAGCTTATATATGGTTGCAGAGAAAGGTATTTTTAGAGTAGAGGGAATGAATGATGTAGATAGTGTAAAGAATACTAATCTATATAAAGTTTTAACATATTTGAGTTGGAATACAGCGAAGAATGATTATGAGATAGCAGTAAATGATAAGATTCACAACCCAAATAAAGTAATGTAATATATATATGGCAATAACAAGATTAAAAGACATAGTAACAGTATTTGAAAACAAATGGACTTTTGGTGATAGTAAGTTTGGTTATGATGGTGAGGTAAACGAAGCACATAGCACACAATACCCTCTGTTACTAATTAACCCACCACTATCTACTATGCCAGAGATATATTCTGGTAGAGAAGAGTACGAATTTGAAATAAACTTTTACAACCTATACCCACAAGCAGCTCAGTCTGCAGTAACACTACAACATAGATGGGATAACCTACAAGATTTGGCTATGGAGTGGTTTGACATGGTTTTAAAGAACTATCAGGACAATGTAGTAGATGTATACCTAAATGATGAAAGTATAGAGATAGAGAGAGTAAAAGAGGTTGCTAACGATAGATTAGTACAGATTAAGTTTACTTTTACTATGAGTGCCTTTTCTAAATGTTTCAGACCTACCTCTACATATCCTTCTGACATTGCTAACTTAGTAACATGGCTAAGAGCTGATAGTGGATTGACATTTGACATACCTACTAAAAAGATTTCTGCATGGGCAGATCAATCAGGCAATACTAATAGTGTAGCACAAGCAACTAAATTAAAACAAGCATTAAGATATGGTTATGATGGTGCTAACGATAAAGCAAGAGTTGAATTCAATGGCACAACCAATTATTTTGTTTCTAATGACAACTGTCCTATAACAAGAGATTTTACTATGTTTTTTGTAGCACAAGTAAATACTGATGCTACTGAAAATGCTGATTACTTTAGTTTTGTTAATGGTAATAAACTAATAACTCTAGGTAGCACAAATAATGAATTAAGAGTTTCTTTTTCTGATGCAAGTGGTAATGGTGCAAATTTAACTTTAAGTGGTTCTAACACTTCTAATTATCATATTGCTGTAGCTCACTTTCACAACAAGAATATGCATTTAGAATTTAATAATACATTAAGCACTCATGTAAATGAATCTAGTTTTGACCACAACACTACTTTTAATGATGCTACATATACTATAGGTTATAAATTAACAGAAGATGCTACGCATTATTTAGATGGTAATATACAAGAAGTTATAATATACAATCATGAGCTAGATAATACCAAAATTGCTAATGTGAAATCTTACTTAAATACTAAATACAAAATATATTAATTATGGCTACAATAAAAGTAGGTACATCTATAAAACAGTCTTTTTCACCAGTATCTTTTGTAGATAGTGCAAAAAGTTTAAGTTTTGATTCTGCAACTAGGTCAAATTATTTGGTGAGTGCTAATGTACCTAAAAGGTATCAAGTAAGGTGGGAGGGTTCAGGTGTAAATGAATCATACACACCAACTAAAACAGCAGGTAATCAAGGCAATACAACTGGTGATATTGTAAATATGGTTTTTTATGTATATGCAACCACACAATTTATAAATCAAGCTTATCCTGTTAGTTTTGACAATTGGGATTTAGTAGCAACTATAAAAAAGTCAAGAGATTTGGCAAATAAAAAGTATAATAATGATAATTCTATACTAACACATCAAAGATTCACAGTAGATATAAGTCAAGTTTGTCAAGATATACTTTCTTATAGCTTAGTGCCTATTGGTAAAGGTACATGGCAAAGCAGTTTGTGGGGTGGTATGAATGGTGGTCAAACAAAACAAGATAATGTTACTGATTCTGTAAGTGAATATAACGTAACACCAAATGGTTCTTATAGACACATTAAAGTTGTCGCTAGACCAGAAGTAATTTTAAATAATGGTTTAATAGTTGAAGCTACAAATGAATTAATATTTCCTCCAATTTCTGTAATAAATTCTGTACATCAGTTTGAAAATGATATAGTGTTATTGTTTAACAGATTTTTAATAGGTAACTCACAAGGAGGGTTTTTAAGTTACTGTCCTAACAACAATAGTAGCTCTAGTAACAAACCTGCTCTTTTAAAATTAACAAGAGTTGATGAGTCTGCTGAATGGCTTTATTTTTATATAAGACTTGCAAGAATAAGTAGTTCAATAATGATAGAAAGAGTTAATTTAAAGGTAGAAACATCTGATGGAAATACTTTTTATGTAGATGATTTTGCCAGTAATTTAGATTATGATGATGTTAGCTCACAATATTATGAACAACAAAATAAAATGTGTGTTCAAAATGTATCAATAGATTATTTAAACAATAATGCAAGTCTTAAAGATATTAATGGCGACCCATATACTGGTAATAAAATAACATCATCTACTGATACATATACAATTAGTTTATATTTTGACAAGGTTGGTGGATCAGAACAATTAATGTCTGAATACAGGTGGTATAAAGTGGATAGAGAAGATGCAAAACTACCATATGATTTTGTAAGATTTCATTGGCTAAATAGAATGGGTAGTATTGATAGCTATACAGCTAAAAGAAATGTTGCAGAAGGAATATCTGTAAACAGAGATACTATAGAAACTAAAAGTGCAGATAGAACTTGGTATCAAAGTAGCAAAGATGGAACTGGTAGTGCATTAGCAGATTCAGACTACATATCTAACACTATGAGAGGAGGTAACTTGTATAAGGGTGGCAGAGAGGTTCTAAATGTAAATGCACAAAAAAACAATAGTGTATACACAGAACCTTTAAATAAAAATACAGCAGAGTGGTTACAAGAAATTATGACCTCTCCAAATGTATGGATTGAAATGGACACAGATGCTACTGCAAGAGGTAATACTGTAAACCCATACCAAAGACCTTCTACAAAAGAATACATTCCTGTAATAATAACTAATAGTGATGTTGAAACTGTTAATCAAGAAGCAGGTTTAGTAAAGTTTAATATAGAATACACTTTAGCACACAAAGTACAAACACAAAGAAACTAATGAGTAACGTAACAATAGAGTTGTTAGATTATGTATATGATGGTTCCAATATAGATTGGGATAAAAGTGTTGTTGGTGAATTAGATGTTACCACTCATTCTGAATTTCCTTTGGCATTAACTTTTGCTATAGCAGACATTAAAGATATAAATGCTCGTAAAGGTAGTTTTAGTAAAACATTTAAAATACCTGCAACAAAAAATAATAACCAGTTATATAAAAGTATATACCTAGCTAAGTCTACAAGTACTAATAATTTATTAAATAAAAAGCCATGTAGAATATTAATAAATAATTTATATTCTATACAAGGCTTGTTAGAGCTTACAAGTATTGGTAGTTATAATAATCCACAATATTATTCTTGTGTATTTTTTGGTAATAATATTTCTTGGGCAAGTGATATAGGAGAAAAATTATTAAAAGATTTAGGAACAGATGGTGATGCTTGGGATAATTTAAAAGGTGCAGGTACTGGTCAAAATTTATTAATAAATAAAACAGGCATAACATCTACTTGGACACAAGATAATGCAGTACATAAAGATGGCAACCAAACAACCAATAACATACCACTAGTCTATCCTATAGTTTCATATGGTGATTTTAATCCATCAGGTGAACACAACACAATACAATTGTTAAATAGTTCTTTTGAACAAACTGGTTTTGGTGTAAATAAATTAGGTTATTATGGGTTTAACAGTAACACACAATCTGATGGTAGTGGTTTAGATTATGGTAATCCAGAACCTGTTATAGATTGGCGACCATGCCTATGGGTATACGATGTTTTTCATTCTATATTTAACTCTATTGGCTATACAATAGATTCTACTTTTATTGAAAATAATGATTTTAAAAAATTATTATTTGCACTACCAAACTTTAAATATAATAATGCTCAAGATAGATATTTACTATATGGTTTTGAAAGTAGATTTAGAAATTTAGGTGCAAATGATGATGCTTTAATAAAAGATGGTGCAAGTGATTATTTTAATATTAGTCAATCTGGAAATACAAATGTTGAATTAACACAAACTGATTTAGTAGACATTACAGATTCAGTTGGCTATACAAAAGATGATGAGTTAAATGATAGTGGTCTTAGTGCAAGTGGTGTATATACTTTTCCAGAATATGGTAGATATGATATAGAATTAGAAAATTTTGGTTATTGGTATGATGATGTTATTGACAATAGTTCTACAGATGCAGGTGTAGATATAATTAGTTCATCTTTACAAATACAACTACAAACAGTTGGTGAATCTACATGGAATACAATACAAGAAGCATTAATTGATACTGAGCTTACTGTACATAGTTTTGATCTTCCAAATCGTTTTCCAAATGAAGGTGAAAGAAAATTTCCATCATTAAAATTTAACAGATATTTTAATAAAAGTGATAAAATAAGGTTAAGATTAAAAAATGTATTTAAGCATAGTGGAGGTTCATCAGCAGGTTTTAAATTATATTTGTTTGGAAGTAGCAAAATTGATGCAAAAGATGATGCAACTTTTGATGGTAAATACAATATTAAATTTAACCCTGAGTTTGTAGAGTATGGGCAAACATATGATTTAAAAAATGTAATTAATAAAAACTACAAACAATTAGATTTTATTAAAGGTGTTTCTCATGCTTTTAATTTACAATTTACAACAGATGAAACAAGTAAGATAGTTTATATTGAGCCTTTTAATACTTTTTATAAATCTTTTTATGAAGCTATAGACTGGTCAGACAAAGTAGATAAAAGTCAAGAAATAAAAGATGTTTTTGTTAAAGATACTTTTAAAAGAGATATAATTTTTAAATACAAAACTGATAGTAAAGATTTTAAAGTAGAACAAAGAGGTAATGATTATTTTGAAAAAATATTAGATGAATATCCTTATAAAGAAACTTTGTCTAATGAGTTTGAAAGAGGACAGTCCGTTTTTGAAAATCCGTTTTTTGCAGGTACTTTTAATGGAAAAGACAAAGACACAGGTAAGTTGCCTATAGACCCTCCTTATATTGCTTGTTTATGGCAAGAAAAAGAAGATGGTGGTTTTATATCTCCAAATGATTTTGCAAGACCAGACAAAGGATATGATTTTTTACCTAGACTTTTGTATTGGAAAAAATACAGCCCTGATTTTACAAGCTTACAAGTATCACCTTGTTATAAAAAAGCACTAGTTCAAACTTTTAGTGGTAGTTATAAAAGTATATTAGCAAGACTTACAAGTTTAACTACAAGTGGAGTAATATCAATGATATATCCTCAAGCAACATCTATAAACAGAGAAGATTCAACTAGTATGCTTTTAAGTTATGGTAATGTATATGCTACTGACTACGATGATATAAATAAAACTTATGGAGACCCTGTAATAGTAAAGGGTTTGTTTCAAACGTATTACAAAAATATGGTAAATATGCTTAAAGAAAACCCACGAGTTAGAACATTAAGCTTTAATTTAAAAATAAAAGACATTGTCAATTTAGATTTTAGAAAGCTAGTATATATAGATGGCGATTATTGGAGAATAAATAAAATAAAAGATTTTAATCCTCTTAAAAATAATACTACAAAAGTAGAGCTAATACAATGGATAGAAATAGGTGAAACTGCTGCATACATACCTACTTTAAATTCATATGATGGTAAATGGAATAATAACCCCCCAACTGGTAATCAAGAACCAGAATTTTAATTATGTCTACACCTAAAAATCAAATAACAAATCAAGGAATAGCCAATCAAAGTGGATTAGAAGTTTATATGACTATTACTATAGACTCTGTAGAATATTTAATACCAATTACTATGTCTGATTCTTTTGGCAATGCACATAAGGTTTTAAGAAGAAGAGCTAACGAAAAAATAGCTGATTAATGAATTTTAAAAATACATATAAGCAGTTTAATAACGTATCTAAAATTATAATTAAAGATTTAAGAAATCAACTAAAAGAACAAAAACACATAGCTTCTGGTAAGTTAAGTAGAAGTTTTACTGGTGTTCAAGAAAAAATAAGTGGTGATAATATAATTTTGAATATAACATCTAGTAAGGATTATTGGAGAGTAGTAAATAATCCTAAAGTTGCATTTTCTGTCAATAGACAAAACATCATTAGATGGATGAACAAAAAAAAATTAAACACAGATTTTGCAGGTCGTATTATAGCAAGGTTAAAAAGAGGTGTTTATGGAAATAAAAAATCAAATGGTAGAGAAAATTATGTTTATTGGCAACATGGTAATACTTTAACTAGATCAAACTTTGCAGGTATTGTTGCAAAAGAAAATTCACAAAAAATAGGAGAAGAACTTGCACAATCTATTGGAGATGATGTAGCAGATATGATAAGAAAAGAATTAAGAAAAATAAAACCAACAGCACAAATAAGTTAAATTATGGCAACAAATACAGAAAAGATAGTAGTACAGGTAGTCGTTAAAGGACAAAAAGATTTACAAAATTTAGACAAACAAACAAAAGGAACTACTTTAGGTTTTAATAAAATGACTGCAGGTGTTATTGGTGCTGTAGCAGCTTTTAGACAAATTAACAGAATAGTTAGTTCAGCTATAAGGTCATTTAGAGATTTTGAATTTCAAATGGCTAAAGTAAAAGCTATAACTGGTGCATCTACTACTGACTTTTTAAAATTATCTAAAACTTCTGAAGATTTAGGAAGATCAACATTTTTTACTGCACAACAAGTGGCAGAATTACAAACCAATTTTGGTAAATTAGGTTTTTCTACAAAAGAAATACTAAAAGCACAAGAAGCAACATTATTACTAGCAACAGCAACAGATACAGATTTAGCTAGAGCAGCTATTGTTGCAGGAGCTTCTGTAAGGGGTTTTGCACTAGATGCAAGTGAAACAGGAAGAGTAGCTGATGTTATGGCTGTTGCTTTTACAA
>WLWE01002968.1_pt1 | contig 10295 bp, 9 predicted proteins | sample 6718301 | NCBI WGS metagenome assembly WLWE01 (sample SAMN12718691, study PRJNA515312) | sponge metagenome | isolation source: marine sponge | host: Mycale hentscheli | place: New Zealand: South Island, Marlborough, Capsize Point | collected 2003-05-01 | reverse complement strand
CCAGCAGGCACCTACACCTGATTTGCTGGCACTTGGCTGCCATTGGAAACCGGACGCTGCGTCTGGCCAAAAACCAATGGTTGATGCGTTTTGCTCTAAGTCAGACAATCCTAAGGTTGTCATAAGGCCAAACATTGTCCACATGCTCTGCCATGGGGTTTGCTGTAAGATAGTAGTACCGGCGTAATCGAGGGTCATAGAGTGAATAACGCTACCAAACCATGATTTTAAGCCGACTATGCGTGAGTTCTTCTTATCAGCAATACCGGCGAGGTAGTTAGAGGAAGTAGATGATAGAGTGGCGAAAGTCGACGAAGTCGTTCCAGCTGTAATACCTACACCTGAAGTGAGAACAAGAGAACCTGCTGCTGTTTGGGACCCAGCAGCAGCGACGGTATAAGGCCCGGGTGATGGGAGTATAGCACCTACTGGAGTTATGGTACTCCCTGCCAATGCTTTGGCTTGGTCGACAGTGATAGCTGTCTGAGAAGCAGATGTTCCGATTGTAACAGCGGTAAGTGTTGCGTTACCAGCTGCGGCAGTGAATGTGATAGCAACGCTGGCAGGTGAAAGCACTGGAGCGGCTACGGCCAAGACCATAGGGATAGCCAAGTAAGCTTCTCTGTAAGCCATATACTTGTTACTGTTGGCTAAAGCGCTTGTGTCGATAATAATTTGGTTTGAGCCGTAATTACCGTTATTCTGGTCTTGGATGTTTAACCAGTCTCTCTTCACGAAAACGCTTGGCTGTCCTTCTGTCATGTTTGACATGTCGTAAACTAGGGAGTCTCCTGACATTCTCTGTATATATTCAATATCCAGAAAATAATTTGGGAGAACGCACCTAAATGCTGAAGACGATTGGCTTGTTTTCCTTGAGCTTTTTCTTTTTGGCCTCCTTGTCGTTCAACTTTATCTTTCCTATTTTGTCTTGTATTGCCCCCGATAGACCCAGCCTCTTTGAGACTTCCTGAGCCACCTTCTCTGGCATGGTTGCGCTCGTTCCTGCTCCTGCCCCGCTTGATGTCAGTTGTGCGTTGCCCTGGTTAACCTTGCTGTCTTGGTGAATAAGTGTTGCAGGACCTCTCGCCATTGGTCTGTACAAATATGCAGGCATTTTTATATACTGCCTAAATATTTTAAACTTCTTTTTCCTTCTCCTTTCTGATTGCGGTTCTGATGGCGTACAAACGATTCACTATAGCATCAATGTGCCCTTTTCGTGACTTAATTGGCTTTTCCTTCTCTATTGTAGTGGCCTCCCGCATCTCCTTGTCTAGCTCCGTGGCTTCCTTAGAGAATTCTATGAGGTATTGATTTAACTTTGAATCAGTTATTCGGTCCATATAAATTACTACACCACATTAAATTTCGTTATTGGCCATACTTTCTGTGGAGATTAAAGTGGCTTGCATCGGATTGGTTATTGACTGGATTTCTGCTAAACCTTTGCATCTCCATGCTTGATGGCTGGCCGTTGCTCGTAGTGTGTCCTACGTTTGGATGTTTATCCACGTTGTCTCTAATGATAAGTGTTATAAGAATGTTTGGATCTTGGATCTTTATTGGCTGACCGTCTGAAGTGGTAAAAGTAAGGATTATCTGCGAAGCTTGTCCAGGCATAAGCTTGTTCCACGCAAATTCGGGAGGCTCAATTGCTAAAAGGTCTCCGATGCTCGATTTTGCTGGAATAGGGTAGAGGAAAGTACTAGGAGTCGAATAGTCGTTTGAGACAAGGTTACAGTTGAGGTAGATGACGCTGTTTGGTTGCACGTTCGGAGCTTGTGTGCTGACAATAGATGAGTTGCCATCAGGGAAGGCTACTGAAGTAGTAAACACACCAGAAGACGGAAAGTTCGTGTCTCCAGTAAAGCCAACAATATCGTTAAAGTTAGCATTAAAAAACCATCCTGGAGCTTGAAAAGTCCCAGCAGGAGCAATACCACCCGCGGCACCAATGGGTGTGTAGACGCTGTTGGCGAATCCTCCTGCAGGAGCAGTGTATCCAGCTGGAAGGGCTGTTCCGTCTGGTATAGTAAATGAGTTGGCCTGACAAGCATATCTTGTCACGTTTGTCTGCAACTGTATAAAGTAAACATATTCTCCTGTGGACGAGTTGATAAGGTAGTAGTTGTTGTCGATAGACCACTGCTGGAGGAAACTATTAATGTCGCTGATTTCGTAAAGACCGTTTGGAATGACTATAGGAATAGTTGTCTGGTTAGTTGTGTTTATTCCACCGATTTCGTTCATTGCTGGCCACACAATAGACAAAGTGTTGTTCTGAAGAGGTTGATCATTGATGTTAAGCCAACTGTAGTACATAAACAGGTCAACTAGCGCTATTTCTGCGCCTTCCAAGTTCTTACTACCTGGAAGGTTGTAGACAAAACGGTTGTTATCAGGGCCATCTATGTCTGTTCTACTGATAGTAATCGTATGCATATTGTATAATTAAACAGAAGAAAATATTTACTTTCTCATGCGCGCACATTTGCACTTTGAGCAACCTATGGAACCTCCCGTAAATGATTTCTTGTTGATGTCTTTTGTTCCTAATGAGGCAAGGTGTGCTGCGTATGCGTCCGGATTCCCTGTTGCTATGCTAGTTGCTAAAGGTATTGTTCCTAATGTATTTGTTGTTGCTGTAAACGATTTTCCAAAGTCTTTCCAGAATCCTCTCCCGCTTGCTCCATCGACGTTGCGGTAGCGGCGTATGTTCGCACCTCCAAAGAAGAAAGGATTAGAAGCGTAAACATCCTCCGGTACTCTTCCACCTTGCAGTCTCGGGTTGTCCGGAATTCTACCCTTGTCTATGTCTATTATAGTGTGCAGTCTATTTAAAGACGGCATCGTCTGAGTTGGTTCAAAAGGAGATATGTAGTTCCTTTTCATTGTATAGAAAGTGCATAGATAATTTTCTTAACGATTAATGCAAAATATCAGTACTGACTTCAGAAAGAATGTCCATATCGGACGTGGAAACAACAGACATCGTGTCCTGCTCTTCCTTTCTTCTAAATCCGCGCACGAATCTCTGTCTTCTTTTCTCGTACATACAGTCGTACTTTTCGACTAAGTACTTCTCTAGAGAGTTCTTCATAGCGGTCGGCTGGGAGTCTCTGTTGTTTCTAATGTAGGAAGGAAGGTTTCTGAACAAATCCGAATCCCTTATGTAGCCTAGGATAACAGCCAAGGTAAAGTCCGGTACTCCGTCCTGGTCTTCCGTGTGCTCGAACATTTCGTTGAATATTTTCACTACAAGGATACTAGATTCGCAGTATTCTTGGGATCTCTTCTTTACATGGTCAGGCACAAAGTTGGCGATCTTATAGTCAGCTTTATGTAGAATGTCCAAGTGGTCCAACAGTATGTGCAGGAATGCAGTTCTTCTTTTAATCCACCACTTCCTGTCTTTCAGTTCTGTCCTCAGGGGATACACGTGAGCTCCTGTTTCCTTTGCTTTCTCGAGCTTCTTCTCGTCTGCAGTAAAGTGGGACTTAAAGTGATAGTCTATCACTCTCTCTGCCTCTGCGTCGTCCGTCTGCTCAGCAAAGTCTGGCTTCGAGTTAGTCTCCAAAATCATGGTCAAGTGTAGAAGGACTGCCTGGACTTTCTTGAATATTTCTCTCGCCACTATCTCGCCTCCACCTGTCAAGTCTTTAACAGTTGAGTTCTGGATAGGAAGGTGCTTTGGTGGTTCTCTGAAAACTCCGTATCTAATCTTACTAAGAGACACCATAGCAGAATTCGCCTCAGAACTACCCTTCTTTCTCAGGTCCTCTGTAATAATGGCAGTGTTGCATGTCCCGTAGTAATCCCCGCAAATAATCTTCATGGCGGAGTTCAGCAGGGACTTCCCGTTTCTTCCTGATCCATTGAAGACAAAGAACTTTTCTAAGTTTCTGCCCGAAAGACCTGATGCCATTATAAGCAAGTTCAGAAGCAAGTCCTCTGGTTCTGGGTGGATCTGCTCCAGGACGTACATGATGTCCTTCTTGTACTCTTCGTCATCTATGTTCATCTCTACATAGTCGTAGTTGGTGGACATGACGACAAAGTCTTCCATAGTTCTCTCTCTGAATGACCTTGTGGCTATATCGTATATACCGTTACTGAAATTAATTATATCAGTGTCCATGTCGAACTCGACAGTCTTGCGGAACATTACATAGCGAGCCTGCTTCTCCACTCCCGTTACCCAAGAGGAAGATCCACTCCTAGCTGTAAACTCTTCGAACGCCTGCTTATACTTCTGTTCCTTCATGTAAGGAGGATGGTTGTAAAGAAGGTTCATCACTTTCCCCAAGTCTCGGTTAAAGAAGAAGTCTGAAGCTTCCCAGCTCTTTGTGTCTGTATCGAAAGTATACCACTGTTTGTTGTCCACTTCGAATATGTACTTTCCCTGAGCAAGGCGGGCTTTGATTACTTCTGCCATGAGTCTGTGGGAGGACATGCACATCTTCATCTCGGACATAAGCTCCTTCATACTGATAGCAGGAACAGAGACTTCAGATAAGTCGTACCCTTCGTCCATTTCCTTTACTGTCCATGACAGAGGCATACCTGATAGCTCGTTCGTAAGTAGGACAATAAGATCGACTACTCCATCTTTACCTCCTTCGTAATTGTCCACGTTCTCTTTCAACAGTTTAAAACCGTCGTACTCGTATGAAGTGTAAATGTACCCAGGATACTTCTCTCTCTTCATTAATGGGGTAGTGGCATGGATGTTTTGCATGACTGTTTCAACTACTCGTCTCTCTAGTGTCTGTAGGAAGAGTGCCATGAAAGTCCTCAGAACCACACGATCTGTCGGGTTCTCCTTTCCTTTCTCTTTGTTTCTGTTGTAAGCCAGCTTCCACAAGTGTGGATTGTCGTCCTTCAAGGAAACAGCCGCGGTCACGAGTGACTGCTCTAGCCTTTCTATGAAGGAAGAGGGCATAATAGGTATGTTGTACCCATGCTCTCTCATATCCGCTCTGTATCCATCGAATGTTCCCATGAAGAATAGGCGAATGAACAGCTGCTTCACCAGCCACTTATCCTCTGGCTTTATGTTCCACATTTCCATATGCAGGTCGATTATGCTGTCTCTGTCGTTTACATACATAACCAGTTCTCTTGGAGCTCTGTCTTTCAGTACATAGTAGAGCAGGTTTGGTTGGCAGTTCTTTATGTCAAAGTCGTAGTACTCTGTGCAGATTGTGTGGCGGACAGGCCTTCTCATGTTCGTGAAACCAAGGGACTTGTGCACTGTCACCCTGCCGCACTTTCCTTTTGCCTCGTCATACTTTACAATGACTCCCTCACAGTCCTCGTTGTACAAGAATGCATAGTCAGAGATCTGCTTCTTCTCGTTCTGGAACTGTCTTCTCAGAACGTCAACGAACCATGTGCTTCTGTTTGTCCATTCCAATAATAAGTGGTCAGACGCAAGCAAAGTGTCCATCACTTTCTGCTCTACTTTCTCTACAAACGTGTTGCTTGTTAGGAAAGTAGAGCCTGTTGGTACTGTTAGAGTTCGTGAGTCCATTTTATACAAATAGGAGAGATTTTCTAAACTTGTGTTTAACAATGGGGTTCGATAATGAGAGACGAGAAAAATCAGCCAAAAAAAGTGAAAAGTAAAATCAGCTGCAAAGTCGAGCCAAAAGTGGAAAGAGAGACAAAGGGGAACAGTTGTTTGTAGTAAGGTACTTTCTGTGTGTGAAAAGTAGGTTTGGACCCCTTTTATAATATAAGGAGATCCATTTCTAGGACCCCTAAAGTGTTACCCTGATCTCCCAATATAGTAATAAGGTATCTCCATATATCTTCTCTTTTTCACACAGACTATAATACAGTTAATATAATATTATATCCTAAATTACAATAAGAGTTGTCGAGTGGTGAGAAACAAAACGAAAAAATGTGAAAAACACTTCACACGCTATTTAGTCTACTTTTTTTATCTTATTAGAAGGTATACCAAGACTATGTCAGAGGCACTAACACCGCACCTAACAAGAGAGCAGTACAGAATGGGTTACTTGAAATCGTTGGGCGACGAAATCGCTAACGAGACCTATAATCTTTCTGCTGTGGAAGCTTACAACCAACAAGGACAGTCCGTACAGGATGCACTAAACCAGTCAGCCACACTAACACAGGGAATACCGTTGGCTACTCTCAAAGCAGTGAATGCAGTGAAGATGAGAGGCACTGTTGAAAACGCTACCGCTGCTGTGGCACCCCTTAACTTACGAGCACAACAGTTCGTGTATACAGCCTCCGACGCTATCAACCAACTACTGCAGTCAGGTTACATGGGAGGTGGAGGAAGGAGAGTATCTCCTCAAATATTTAGGCAAGTTGTTTCGGATATGATGAGAGGTGCATTAAACGAAGTGCCACAATACGCTAATCCACTTGTTCCTTCAGCTGTGGAAGGAGACAATGTAGACCCAGCAGAGACCATGGTAACAAATCAAGTAGTAAATGACCAAGTCAACCAAGCTGTTTCCGGTGTTCCTTCTCAGAGTGCATCTCGGCAGTTTGACTTGATGTACGGACACCAGTCGCACTTTTCAAAAGAAGATATGCAAGCCGCAGACGCGGACACAAGAAAAAGAATGAGGAACGTTAACCAAATGACACGACAAAACGAAAGAAGATCAGGGCAACAGGTACTGTCGAGGCAGCAAGCGCATATGGGCAGGCAACTGCAGGAGCAGCAAATAGACGATGAAGAGCCTTCTATGTTCGGCGTTTCTTCTCCAGAGTATACGGAGCAATTTGAAGATGATAGTCAATACTTAACACCATTAGGTAACTTAACAGCGGCAGCAAAAAGGACTTTGTCAAAGAAAAAGCGGGATGCCATAAGGGAGAGAGCGACAGCGAGAAGGACTGGCACAGTAAGTTCGGACACTATCTTTGATGGAAAAGGTCTTCCTCTCGGCAGACAAAACGTTTCTTATCCTATCGAGCAAAGATACCAGCGTTCTATAAGAGGAACTGGTCTCATGGTCGGTAATAAACCGATGGCTCCATTTGGATCTTACCTTATAGACATGGACGACTTGAAAAACAACCAACTCTCTCTCTACACAGCAAAGGGAAACAAGCAAAAGCGCGTACCTCAAGCAGTAATAGGAGGCAACGTAAGTAACGTAATAAAGTCGCTAGTTGTCGGACAGCGCCCAAGACCAAAGGACATTCTTTCTCTCTCTGAAGACGAAAGAGACTACTTAAGTGGAGTAGGAGTAGCAGCAAAGATAGAGGATTTACAGGATATGCCAACAAAGAAGAAGACACAACTACAGAAGGACATGCACGAGTTCGAAATACTAAGAGGACAAATAGCTGCAGGAAACGACAATAAAGAACTAGTACAAGACTTTAAAAAGAAGCTTCTTAAAATGATTCACGAAAAGAAAGTATCTAAGGCTCAAGGGCACGATCTACTTCTAGAACTAGCAGCTATGGGAATTTAAAAGACAAGTCCAACTTTCTCTCTCTCCTCGAACTCAGTCAAGTTCTGGCCACACACGCGTTCGTCTGTTTGGTCCACGTAGTAGGCCTTTGTCTCTCCTGACTCTCCTGACTCTCCTGTCTCTGACTGGTTCTCCATGCTGCTCGATGTACACAGCAAGATAGAAAGTAACCAAGCAGCCAAATAGGACCCCGAATAATATGCAAAGAAAAAAAATGAGCATCGTCCCATGGGTTCGATTGTGTCGATGTCTCTTTTTCAGATTTTTTTTGTCGCTGATTTTGTCGTCTCCTCATTATCAAACCCCATGACCATGGAGCTCGTACAAGTAGCCGTTAAGAATTTACAAGATGCCTTACAAAAAAGGCCAAGTTGTGACCAATCAACACAGACAGAGAGACATGACTCTCTTGTGGAATTTCATTTATTCAAAGCACTAGAATACATGAAAAGAGGCTTTGCTGACTTCTCTCCTCCCGTGGCTCCTTTCCCAGAACCACTCACTCAGGACGACGATCTCTCTGTTCTCTCTCATGAAGAGGAAGTGCTAGAGAAAATAGAGTTTGACAATAACTTGGTGAAGCACATGTCTCCCATCATAGAAGAAACAAACCCAAAGAAGAGAAAGGCAAGAAGGATAACTGGCGCTGAAGACGACCAGTCTTGGATTTGCGAGAAGTACGAGAGAACTTACTTAGCTCACATTCCCGAATCGGGGCGGTGGAAGATGAAGACTCTTTTGAAGGATAAAGGAGAGGACTGGGAAGAAGCAGAGTGCGCCATCATAGAGAAGATGAGGGACGCGAAAGGAGGAAAGAATGCAAGTAATGTGTTCACAGAAAGAGAAAAGCTAGTTGAGTTGTGGGCCACACAGAACGGGGTCAATTACACCAAAGCAATGTACCTGTGCAAGCACAAGAATAACCTAAAGCTGTTTGTGGAGATTAAGAAAGAGTCGCCAGGACTCATTCGCTCGGGACTATAATATCTTTAAACCCTTTCCTGAACCTCTTCGATGGGTCTTCCTCAAAGTCTATTAATAAAATACTGAACTTAGGTGCATTAGTTACTGCTTCATCATATAGTTTCATTAGGCCTTCTTTATTAACACCTAAACCAGCTTCAGATAGAATACTGTTTACTTCTCTGTTAGATCCTCCTAGCCTCAGTATAATTAAGTAGCTACAGTTCTGTCTTACTATCTTTGGAATACCGAAGTAGGACTGACTCAGGTAAGCCACAGAGCAGTTGAGCTTACGGCAACGGATGTAGTAGTTGCATATACGTTCTTGGTTTTTAGCTAGTACTAAATCGTCGAATGCGACGAAGTGATTTAGGTCCTTGTCCATCTTGTCGAGGACAGGAGTATTCTCTAGACCCTCCACTACTTTTATGTCGTCGTGTAGAGACTGTAGCCAGTTGTACAGTGGTTCGTTTTTGTTTCTAGTCACTATGCAGATGCTATGGAACGTTCCAGGTGCGGAAGAAAAGAGGCTTAGTAAGTTGATCAAAAAATTCGTTTTCCCCGAACCACTGGGGGCAACCACGCACATGCGGAATGGGATTTTAAGCCCGTGCATATTTTGGTGAGGATTGGACACTTCGTCCAACATCCGCTTTGGGATCTTTTCGTACATGTTCCGTACTACAGCGGATGATGCAGATTCCTTCTTCTTCTTTTTCTCGGTTTTCTCCTCCTTCTCATCGTCTTCTGCGGCTATTTCTCTTAGTAGCCTATCATATAGAGCCTCGTCCATTGTTGTATATGTTACCTAAATATTTTGTTTACGTATTTTATACGATGGTATTGAGAAATACTCCACCCGGTGTACAGAAGTATAACCTTCCTGCTACACGACCACAGTACTCACACCCGTCCGTCTTTAACACAAACAACTTTGTTATAAGGGCACAGAAAGTGTTGCAAAACAACAATGCCTCTTCCGTCAGTAGAAGATCGAACATTGCACCGCAAAGCGCTGGATATAATACATTAACTCCGAACAAATAATTTCTTAAGTTAAAGAAATGAGTAACGCACCACCGCCAACTGAACAATTATCTATATTCAATCCAGTAAACTATGGAGGTGAAACCGCAGACTTATCATTCCCAACTGCTCAAGGGACAGAAACGTTTCCAAATGGTGTTATATGGGGAGATGGTACGTACCAGAATAGCGCGTCTGGAGGAGCAGGATCAGGAGTACAGAACCCTATGACGAGTAACCTCAACGCAGGAGGCTTCTCTATTACGAATTTAGCAAATCCATCGAGTGCAACAGATGCTGTAACACTGACATACTTTCAGAGCAACTCATTGACCAACCCTATGACAGTTGCTCTCGACTTAGGAGGCAACCAGATAACGGATCTAGCTGATCCAACAGCAAACAGCAACGCAGTGAATCTCCAGTACGCAGACGCAACATACGCTCCACTTGTTAGTCCTTCTTTTTCTGGAACTGTTCAGACTGTAACGCCATCACTAGGAGTGAGCAACAGTCTAGTTCCTAACACTTCGTGGACGGCCAGTACAATCAGCAACACACTCAACAATTCCCCATTCCTTGGTGGAACACCTAAGTCGACCACTCCTTCTGCTGGTTCTAACAGTACCGACATTGCAACGACAGCTTGGGTGACAACTTATTACAGTACTCTTCCGGGACCGACAGGTCCAACTGGTCCTCAAGGTAGCCAAGGCGCACAGGGAGACACAGGACCGACTGGACCAATAGGACCGACAGGAGCGGACGGCGGAGGAGCTGGTACATCATCATACGAAGGTATTGGTCTTATGTTGAAGGGTCTGGCGA
>WLWE01002967.1_pt1 | contig 10295 bp, 6 predicted proteins | sample 6718301 | NCBI WGS metagenome assembly WLWE01 (sample SAMN12718691, study PRJNA515312) | sponge metagenome | isolation source: marine sponge | host: Mycale hentscheli | place: New Zealand: South Island, Marlborough, Capsize Point | collected 2003-05-01 | reverse complement strand
ATTCCACTACGGCTAAATTACAAGTTATTGTAAATAGAGATGACCCCACGGATCAGCAAACTTTTGATATGAATGATCCGGACCAACGTGCCGCGGCTAATAAATTATTAGCTGGTAGATACTTGCCCACTACCGTACCAAGTTATGCTGATGCTGTAGCTGGAGCCGAGTTAGGCAACGATAGAGAGTCTAGGTTTATTAAACTTACTGCAAATCCCGCCACTCTGACAGCTTATGCAGATGGCACTTTGGACGCAGAGACCGCTAACATAATTAATGGGTTTATTACTCAAAACACGCGACAAAAAGCAGTCGTGGACCCAACCACGGGTCAAGCTACTTTAGTCGCGGGCTACAAACTTCCTCCGGTACTTATAAACGCTATTATTGCTAGACAAAAAATAGAAGGCGCTACGTTACCTTCTACCGAAGGTGTGGATGTATTAAACGTTACTAACGCCGAAGTGAGTCCTGATGAAACCGACACAGGTAGAATTAAATTCTTGCCTGACGGAACCATTGATTACAGCACGTTTGAAGACGACAACACTTTCTTGATAACAGGGATAGACCTGACTAAATCGCAAACGTGGCGTTCAACCATGGACCGTTTCTTCAACCAAGTAGCGGGCCAATTAAAAATTGGAGACGGTTACGCCGGAGATTCAGGTAAAATCACATCTCAAGCAGACACTCAATTAAACGCTCTTGCAACACAAATTAATCGTATCGCACGAAAAGGCATTGATGGAAAAGTATTTGCAATGGATGTAGCAAGTGTCGAAGAGCAAACAAGTAAATTTAGACCGGGCGGCAGTAAGACAGACGTAAGCGCACGAGATCAGTTAGTTACCGTCCGAAATACTTTAGCAGCTATGTATGGAGATGCTTATACAATTGCATCAAACCCTGAATCTTACCCAACAGGGACTAAACTTAAAGACGCTCAAACACTGTTACCTCAAATAGAAAGATACTTAGCTGAAACAACAGCAGCTATTGCTGTTTATGATCGTTTTCTTTCAACCGATCCAATGGCAGATGCGGTTAAAGACCGTTCTCTTACCAGTACGCTTAAACGCGCAAATGATGGAGTAGATGAGTAATGGCTGACGAGCAAGAAACAGGCATAAAAATCAACCCAGTCATCTTAACGCCAGAAGTGGTGGACGAGTTTAGGCTCAACTTTGCAGACCCGTCAGAAGCGTTGGCGCGGGACATTGTTGAAACAATGAAAGTTGATTACGCAGAACAGATAGCAGAAGACCCTAATTTTTTGACTTACGAAGGTTTAGTTTCTGGAACGGCTCCTTTCTTAGATTTTCTACCTTCCACAAAAGGGAAATCCCCTAAAGAACGTCAGTATTCTGCGGATCAGCAAATTGTTTTATTTAGCAATGCACAGCCTGCTACGTTTATGCGTCCGTTTTTGTCTGAATTTGCTAAGTCTGTTCCCGCTACCGAAGCGATGGCGCTGACAGCAAGAGCTACCGGCCCACGGATCATACCGGCAGCCACTGCGTATGGTGCGGGTCTAGGCGGCCCACCGGGCGCAGTAGTAGGTTTTGGAGCAGGTCTTTTGGGAACGGGAGCTTTGTCCTTACTAGCCGGTGGCGGAGTTTATTTGTTAGCGGATGAGATTGAAGAGCAGGTAATGGGTCCGGATGCGGTAATTACTCCCGGACAACGTGCTGAATACGAAGCATATAGAACACTAGGCGGTGGTGCGGGTGCTATAAGATTCCCGTGGCTACTAAGCTCTGAATCTAATTTAGCCGGAAAAATGATGTTGCAAAACATCGCAAATGAAGCCGCCGAGACACGGGCCCTGAAACTTGTTTCTGGTTTAGACAATATTATTTCTAGTACCGGAAAGGCGGCAGCACGTAATCCAGTTCTAACCGGCGTGGGAGAAGGGATTGCAACCGCAGGGTCTGGTTTTGGTGCTTATCAAGCAGAACAGATGGACCCCGGCGGAACCGGAACAAGGTTAGCAGGCGAATTAATTGGCGGCGCAAGCTTGTATGCAACGTTTGCCAAAGCTTTACCACGTGTTCTAGGTAGTGAAATAACCGAAGATGTTGGCGGTGTGGCTGTAAACAGTAGACAACGTAAGTTGTTTGAAAATATTAACAAGCTGTACGACGACTACGGCACTCCTGAACAATACAATGAACTAATTAAAAATTTAACTAGCCCGGAAATGACGAAGCAATTAGAAGAGGCTTTTCCCGGCGTTGACTTTACCGCAGCGCAACGTGGCGGTGATCCATTAATAATGGGTGTGGAAGCAGTAAAAGCTTCGGGCGAAGTAGGGTTAGATTCAGCTAGGAAACAGGCCGAAAGACAATCTTATGAATTTATGAACAATTTTATTCAAGGATTAATATCGGATGGTGACCCCGCAAACTTAAAAAGAGCCGCTATTCTGAGAACCTCTTTGTTTGATGATACGTTAAGAACGGGTCTTGCTGACAAAATGCAAAAGTTTCTTGCGGCTAACAAGAAATTGGCAGCGCAACCCGGACAAAGTGCAGAACGATCACGACAAGATTTGTCCGAACAATTGTACGGATTGGTTGACGACTACATTACAGCAGCGGGTAATAAAGAACGCGAACTATGGGGCGCAGTTCCAAATATTGAGGTAATACAGCCTTTAGGACCAGACGCGGACCTCGGTTCTTTACCGAAGTTCATGCAGATATTTGAAGAAATAGCGTATGCCGACCCTGCGGTGCAAAAAGAGTTTGCAAAAAAAGCACCGGTTCTTTTTAATTTTATGGAGGGTGCGCGATCTGATCTAGGCTTGAACCCAAAACCTGTACTAAGTGAAGCTGAAATCGGAACATTAGATAAATACAAATCATCTTTTGATAAATCTGTTATAGAATTAGGAGGTTATGAGGATGCTGTAGTAGACCTTTCTACTATTATGCAAGAAGCCAATCAGCTTCCATTGGCCGAAAGAGCCACTTTTCTACGCAGAAGAGAAGAGGACATACAAAGCAATCTCAAAAACTTAGCTTATCCGAAAGGGCAAAGACGTTTAGCGGTATCTTTAGACAAAGCCGCCGATTATTTTTCAGCGCAAGCGGCTTCGGAAGCACGAGCCACACAACGTGCAGGAGAAGCATCGACTGACGTAGTACCCCTTACTGCGGATAGGTTGGCAGAAGTTAGAAGCCAATTGCTTAGAACAGCAAGAACATTAGCCGCAGATGCGGACACTTCAGATTTTGCACGTAGAGTGGGATTAGTTGCCGAAGGTATATCTGATGATTTAGATGTCGATGGTTTTGGTGAGGCTTACGATATAGCTCGCGCATACACTAGAGCTAAACACGACTTTTTCACTCGAACGGTTGTTGGAGATGTTGGGAAAACGCAACGCTCCGGAGCAAGCCGGTTGCCTGCCGAAGTTACTTTTGAAACATTTATAAAAGCAAACCCCAGCATAACGCTTAGTCGCGTAAGACAACTGCAAGGCATGGCAGAATTTGCAGACCAACAAGGTTTGCCTTCGTTTCTGCCAGAAAATGCTTTGGAGCCTACAGAACCTGTATTTACTACGACCACTAACTTAGTTGATAGTTATTTGCGTAGTTTGAAACAAGTTGCTTCCAAAGAGGTCTTTGACTCTAAAACTAATACTACTCGTAGCGTAATTAACGCAAACGCTTTGGAACAATGGAAATCGGACAACGCTGATTTGTTAGAGGCTTTTCCACAGTTAGCGGATGATTTAGCTGACGCAAGTAAAGCTCAACGCGCTGTTGAAGTTATGGAACAGAACGTCAAAGAATCACGCAAACTGGAACGTGGACAGACTTACTTGTCAGATTTGTTGGGGGGTGTATCGCCAACGGTTGCCGTGACGGAAGCTTTTAATTCTAAAAACCCGGAAAGACATTTCCGTAATTTATTTGCTTTGCGCCGTATGGGTGCAGATAGAGTAAAAAGTCGTGTCTCTGCAAGACACGGTGAAACACGTGCTTTAAACAGATCACGGAATCAAGCAATTAGAGAAGCGGGTCTTAACACTGAAGAAATCAATAACGCCATGGGCCGCGCTGTTTTAGAACATGCGTATCTTGCCGCGGGCGGCGAAGGGTCATTTAACCCGCAAGTTTTTTATCAAACCTTGTTCGGTAAAATGCCTAAGTCTGACAAAACTTTGATGCAAGTAGCCGATCAATTTAATATTTTTCCGGAACAAACAAAAAATCGTTTAGAGTTTATGTCTGAGCAATTAATGCGTGTTCAAGCAGCCGATGCCGCAGGAAAATTGACAGACCCTGATTTTATGGCTAGTGCAGGACCTATTGTGGATTTTTATGTAGGCGTATTAGGTTCAGCCGCTGGTTCACGAGCTTTTGCAGCAGTTGGCGGTCAAGGCCCCGGTGTGATTTCCGCATCTGGAGTAGGTACTAGGGAATTGCGTAAGTTTATGTTGGAGCTACCAGCTACCGCAAAACTACGTGCTATTGATCTAATGTTTACAGACCCTGCCATGATTGCCGCTTTAATGCAAAAACCCGGTACAGCCGCCTCCAAAAAAAGAGGTGTTCAAAAAATTATTGGAATGTTACAAGACAAGCTATTTAACAACACGGTGACAATGGCACCGTATGTCGTTCGTGAAACTTTTGAGGAAGAAGATCGTGGATTAGATGTTCCTTACCAAGGTTTCCCCGGAGTGCCGGAAGACCCTGAAAAAGTTAATCAGCAACGAATCGACCAGTTCCAGCAACAGTTGCAACAACAGAACATGCCCCCAAATAATCAACAAGGGGCCCTTAATCCACCTGTTCAACTTCCCACCCAGAACAGTGGACCTGCACTTGGTCCGGTTAACCCTTCACCTGCTGCCGTTCAAACGGCGTCACAGGGATCAGGTCCTGTGGACCGGACTAAGTTTGCAGCTTTATTCCCAGAAGACCGAGAACTTCTCGGCATTGGTAGCTTAATGGGGCAAGCCTAATGAGTATTTTTTCCGAATATTCAGGCCGAAGTAGCTACCTAACGGCAAATGAACAGGACCGACTAAACAACCCTGAAAAGTACAATTACGATCAGGCTGGTTACGACGCTTTTGTCGCGCAAGTAACCAAGAAGTCTGATGCACGTCAGGCGGCTGACAGTGCGTCTCAAGATGCCATACCTTATTCCTACGTGAGCCGCGGAACAGGGGACACGAACCCCGCTTTTAGCTTTAGCGGTTACAGCGGCCATACCAGTGGAGGCACTGCGGGCAATGTAAATCTAGGCGGTCTTGCTGGTATTTTTGGTGGTGGATATACAACAGAAAGTTCTGGGGGAAGCACCGGAAACCAAGACGGTCCTGAACGAGGACCGGGCGGAAACCCGCGTGAGCCTGAAGGCGAAACACAACTTAGAGCAGAGGGCGGTGTAATCTACCCCGTACAACACATGGAGGCAGGCGGTATGATCGCATCACCTTACGCAAACCCTATGAAAACACAGATGGGTCCTATTAAACCAACGTTGGTTCACGATGAAAATGTGGGTTTTTCAGTTCCGTCTAGGGCAGAACTACAAGGCTCAAGCCCCATGGGTGGTGTGGGTGGTATGTTCCAAAACATGCACCAGCAATTCGGTCAACAGATGCAGCAAATGCAGTCTTCGCCATTAAAGGTGTATAGCAACTATTTAAACCAGACGTACACAAGCCCACAAGCCGCAGAAATGCAGGCAAAAGTGACAGAATTTGTGGACCTTGTAGATCAAGCAGAACGTGCGCACTTTGGTGCAGAGGAAAGCTTTGGGTATGGTAAGCCTGCTGCTCCTCCTATGATGCAGAATCAAATGATTCAAAATCAAATGCAAACAATGGGCCCCGGATCAATGGGTGGAGGTATAGCGTCGTTACCGCCCGCTTTTTAAAATGTTATGGCAGCCCTCTCAGAAGACACTAATCTAACAATTCCACTCAAAAATATTTTGGGTATGATTGCGTTGACGGCTGTTGCCACCATGGCGTACTTTTCTATCGAATCACGGCTCACGGCACTTGAACACAGTGCTGATATGACGAACGTTGAAATAAAATCAAATTCAGAATTTAGAATTTTATGGCCACGCGGGCAGCTTGGTTCGCTCCCAGCGGACGCTCGGCAGGACATGCTGATCGAAGGGTTAGAACGAGACGTAGCAGAATTGCGTGAAATGCAAGACAGGGTTCACGAGCTAACTATCCGTATCGGTACATTAGAAGCACTTTACGACACACGCCAGTCTGAAAACACGAACTAAACATGGATATAATGGACGCCATAGGGGTAGTTTGGCCCATCGCGGCGGCATTCGTGACTCTGGTGATTGTGCTTGCGAAAATGCACTCTGACATTGAACAGATAAAAGAAAAAATTAAAGTGTTGTTTGAGTTGTGGAACAAGAAAGACTAACGTAACCAGTCCTGTACTTCCTCTCCCAATACCTGACCTGCAATATCTATCTTACTGCGCAGCGCACCCAATATCTTTTCATCAATAGTGCCGGGAGACACTAGGTCAATATAAGTGACCTTATTGGTCTGACCAATACGATGCGCACGATCTTCCGACTGTAACCTAATCTCCAAGTCATAACTGTTGCTGTAGTAAATGACGGTGTTGGCTTCAGTTAAAGTAATGCCGTAACCCCCTGTTTTAGGCTGACCAACAAAGAATCGCAGAGGATTATCCGGGTCTTGGAAATCCTCCACGATCTGCTGGCGCTCATCTTGGGGGGTAGCGCCATAATAGGTTGCGACCGATTCGGGCCCGAACCGGTCGCGCAGGGCATCAGCTACCTGTTGGATGTCGTGTGTATACGTCGCCCAAATGATTGCCTTACCCTGAAGCTCTTCACTTATATCAAGTAATTCGTTCAAACGGTTGCTTTTAACCGTCTGTATTTCGCCATCGTCTGGCTGCAAATGTCCGCAGCATATCTGTTGTAGTCGCATTATCTGTGTCAAAACACTTGCCGTCGTAGCTAACTCGCCGCTTTCTAGTTTTGCGAGCGCAAGCTTCTTCATCTGCATGTACAGTTTGACTTGTTCGGGGGTGAGGGAAACGTCCCTACGGATATAAACTTTGGCAGGTAGATCAAGGCAATCGACTTTTAGAACCCGGCTACTAAACCGGTCTAACTTTTCAGATAGTTCGTCTAAACGTCGGTAGCCTACAATCTGTTGGAAGCTGCGATGACCCATTTGGCGTTTCTGCACATTGGCGTACCGCGCTTGGAAAGCATAGTAGCTGTTAAAGCCTAATGCCTTTTCGGCAAGGAAGTTACATTGGCTAAACAGGTCCATAGGGCTCTTAGTTATCGGAGAGCCGGTCAATACCCGGCGGTATTTAGCCCGTTTCTGTAAAGCTATAATGTTCTTCGTTCTCGCAGCCTTCCTGTTTTTAATTGTAGTCGATTCATCAACAATGACAATGTTATCTGGGTTTTGATACAAGAACGCAGTAGCCGCTTCTGTGCCACGTGACGACGAAAAAGCCTCTATATTCATAACAAAGACTTTTAATTTAGGATCACGGTCCACGATAAAATCTTTCAAATCAGTCTCAAAACGCTGGGTCTTTGCGGGAATCCATCGCATAATGTGACGGGGGATGCGCTTTGGCAAATGTATTGGTACTTCACCTTTTACCCAGTTGTCATAGACCCCCTTTGGCGCAACGATAAGAGCGGCTTTAATTTTGCCTTCTTCATACAACGCGCCCATCGTGTCGATTGCTACTTTGGATTTACCTGTCCCCATTTCCATGAGTAACGCATAGAACTCCGCGTCCCACGACTCTTCGAAAGCAGTCCGTTGGTGTTCGTATGGTTGGGTTTCATATTCGTAGCTTTGCATTGTTGCCCCTATTTTTTAAAAACGCTTGACTTTAAGATTGTATAAGATAATATCTGTAATTGTCAAGGCCCAAAGAGGTGCCTTTAACCACGAAAGGAGAAACACGATGAGTGACCTAGAAAGATTGATGGAGCAGGACTTTGAAGAAACGAATGCTACATCTGTTGAGAAAATTGACCAGCAAGGGCTAACTTCGGTAGCCGCGTTGGCCAGAACAATCCGTGACAAGGAAGCAAGAATCTCTGATCTTGAGCAAACGCTCAAGGAAGAGAAGAAATCGCTTTTGAAGCTTACGGACGAGGAAATGCCTTCGATGCTTGCAGAGATCGGCATGTCTTCATTTGCACTAGATGACGGATCAACCGTCGAGGTGAAACAAACCTATGGTGCGTCCATTCTCGTTGATAAACGTCCAGAAGCCTATGAATGGCTACGCGATCATGGGCACGATGACATTATTAAAAATACTGTCTTGTGTCAGTTTGGCCGTGGAGAGGACGATCAAGCGGGTGCCTTTGCTGCTTTTGCGCAAAAGCAAGGGTTTATTCCAGAACAAAAAACTGAGGTGCATCCACAAACGTTACGTGCGTTCGTTAAAGAACGTTGCGAAGCGGGAGAGGAGTTTCCGATGGAGTTGTTCGGAGCATGGGTAGGTCAACGCGCAGTAATTAAACGAGGTAAGAAATAATGACTAAGAAAAGCGAAGTAGCCGAAGCAGGCAACAAAGACGTGGCAGTATTTAATCCTGCCATGATGGAACAGGATGCCGGAGCAGGCATGGACAATATGGGAACTGAAGACTTAGCTCTTCCATTCCTTAAAGTCTTGTCGGGTAACGATCCTGTATTGGACGAAAATGAAACGGCACGTAAGGGCGATATTTACAACACCGTTACTGGCATACCGTACAAAGGTAAGGAAGGGGTTCGAGTAGTACCTTGTGCTTACCAGCGTAGGTTTATCCAGTGGGCTCCGCGTGGCAGCGGAAGCGGTGCGCCTATGGCAATTTATGAACCGGGAGAAGAACGTCCAAAGACAGAGCGTTCGCCAGAAGACAACAAAGAATATGTTGCCGATGGTGACGGGTCTTACATCGAAGAGACCCACCAACACTTTGTCCTTCTACTCAACGATGACGGGTCACACGAGACCGCCCTCATCGCAATGAAGTCCACACAGCTTAAAAAGAGCAGAAAGTGGAACAGCATGATGGCGTCTCGTTCAATGCAGGGTAAAAATGGGCCGTTTACGCCGCCCAGATTTAGCCACATCTACCACCTGAAAACGGTATCTGAGGAAAACTCCAAGGGTTCGTGGCACGGCTGGGAAATGTCCTGTGAAGGTGTCATTGATGATGGCGCTCTGTATGCCCGCGCAAAGGGTTTTGCAGAGAGCATCACCGCAGGCGATGTTGTGGTGAAACATACGGACGACGAAGACGGCGGTAAATCCACACCGTTTTAATAGTCACGCGGCGGGGTACTTAGTGCCCCGTCGCTTTTTTTCCGTATGGGGGCACCAATGTCAGTAGAAAAATTTATGGCCATATTTGATGGCCTGAAGGAAGCCCACGGCTACTTCAAGATAGAGAACACAGGCGCAAATGGTAAGGCCAAAGGTAAGGCTGGCGTCCTGCGTGAACCCCAAACAAAGAAGCTTTGGGAGAACCATTTGTCCGGAGAGGGCAATGGATTGGGTATCATACCCATCAACGAAGACAACATGTGCAAGTGGGGTTGTATCGACGTGGACCAGTATCCACTCGACCACAAGATGCTTGTCGATAAAATAAGAAAGTTAAAATTACCTTTAGTAGTGTGCCGGTCAAAGTCTGGCGGAGCGCATTGTTTTTTATTCTCAAAAGAATGGGTCTCTGCAAAGGATATGCAGAAGTCTCTGCAACACATGTCATCCGCACTGGGTTACGGAGAAAGTGAGATATTTCCAAAGCAGATTAAGTTGCACCTAGACCGTGGTGACGTTGGAAACTTTCTCAACCTACCTTACTACGATCACGAAAACGGCTTGCGTTACGCATTCCTAGACGATGGTACATCTGCTGATCTAAATGAGTTTATTGAGTTACACGAAAAATATGCACAAACACCTGAAGAAGTCGTTAAGCTACAGATAGTAGACACAGGTGAAACAGACCTGATGAAGGACGGGCCACCTTGTTTACAGATACTTTGTAAGCAGCGCATTAGCGAGGGAGGTAGAAACAATGGTCTATTTAACATCGGGGTATATCTACGCAAGGCATACCCGGATAGTTACGAGTCGGAAATTTTACGATACAACATGGAGTACCTGTCTCCGCCATTGCCACTACCAGAGGTCAACATAGTTGCGAAGCAGCTAGACCGCAAAGACTACGCCTACAAGTGTTCAGATGCGCCGATCAACGCGCATTGCAACAAAG
>WLWE01002966.1_pt1 | contig 10298 bp, 10 predicted proteins | sample 6718301 | NCBI WGS metagenome assembly WLWE01 (sample SAMN12718691, study PRJNA515312) | sponge metagenome | isolation source: marine sponge | host: Mycale hentscheli | place: New Zealand: South Island, Marlborough, Capsize Point | collected 2003-05-01 | reverse complement strand
ATGATATTTTGCTACTAGACTCATAAACCCCTTGGCATCTAAATATCTCTGTCCTCTCAAATAACCTCTCTTATAGTCAAAATCTAAACTACGATTTTTGCTTAATCTAACCCCCCTCCAATCGTTATTTTTAACAAAGTTAGAGTTTTTAAGAAATCTACCTGATTTATCACGGCTATTAAAGAAACTTTTCAAGTAAATATAAATACGTTGTTGTTTTTGACGTCCTGCTAGATAGTCAAAGGTTTTATCATATCTGGTCCGCTTAGCAGTCCATTTAAAATCGTCTACCGCATCTAAATTATAGGCGCATTCTACCACGGTTCCATCCTCTATAATATTTCCATCATCAACACTAAGTAATTGATTACCATGTAATTTTACCGGCGCCATATTAACATTTTCAACCGCTGGTAACACTGGATTAAACAGTTTTTTCCCATAGACACTATCAAAGTCGGAACCCGGTGAAAGTCCCACTGATTTATCTTGATACTGACAGTTACTAGTTGGGGGTGTACTGTAACCACCAACATATAAATTTAAAGTCTTATACTTAATCGGAGTTACATCTCCATCATCTTCTAAGATATTTTGCTGTCTAATAACATCTTTTTCAATTACAGTCTTTCCCTTATTAAATACCGTCTCTTTTTGTGTCTCTACCAGGAAATCAATGGAATTTTCATCCGGGGGTTTCCATTTAAAATTAGCACCCCAGGTCAAACCAAGTAATAGTAGGAATTCATCCTTACCACTATATCCAGCGGGTAAATACATCGGAGTATAAATTAAACCATCGTATTTATAAGGAGTATTACGTTGTTGAAAGTTTTGCCAACACACCTTGGAAAGATCATAAATAGTCTTACCACTAGAGAGGGGATCTTCCAGGGAACCAAGAAAGTAAAATTGTTTGACATGTACATTAAGAATATTGTTATCATCATTATGGGGTAGCTGTAAAACACATTCCCGCATCTCATCTAGACGAGTTTTTAGGGTAGTCTTCTTATCTTTCCAAATTTCCGGATAGCATAGGGGTAAATCGTGAACCGGCTGACCCCGTCTAATGTAAATGTCATAACAATAATAACTGTAATTAATATTTCCACCCAGGTCTTTACTAATAAATTCCCCATTTAAAATAGTATTACTTTCTTCTGGGCATCTAATACCACTAAATCTTACCCGTAAATTACTGTCTATTAAATAGCCGTCTCCATTTTCATCTAGATAGAGGAGATTACCATCACCATCCGCCTTATCAGTAACAGTATAGTGTTGATTAATATTAATATCACCTGTTTCCTGAATATTACGTAGTCCCAAACTAATGGGCTTAGGACCAATAAACCGACGGTGTTCTGAGACACTATACTTACTAGTATCTGATTTAGAAGGTAAAATCTCTTGACTAGGAAGTTTAGTGGCTAAAAGGGCTTTTAAATTTTCTAGATTACTAGATTTTAAGTTACCCCCCTCCGCCATAGCCTTTACAGTGGCATTTACTAGACCCATGTATTTAGTTAAGATAAGGTCAGACTTATCATTTGGAGTGATATTAACCCAGTTTTGTTGAACCTGTAGTAGACTACCCACATTTCTAATCATATATTGTAAAATCTTATTTTGGATAGATGGATTATTGTCTAAATCATATATTTCCCCTTCTTCATCGGACATTTGATGTTCTTCGTCATCTAATTCCCTATCAGAAGTACCAATATACTCAGCTATTTTATCAATAGCAGCCTCTATTTCTACCTCGTAAGTTTCTGGTTGATTTAGGAGATCAGCCCCTTGAATACTTAGTGCCGGGATACTATAATTATAAATACGATCTCCTGACCTATGTACACGATAATCTACCTTAGAATTCTTCACCACCGTTAAGTCAATTCTAAAGCCCTCCTTACTCTGATAAGTGATTCTATTTTTATACCGGAAAGTTTTTAATAGTTTATAGAAGCCATTGGCACCCTTAGACTCAATTAATTTAACATAGGCTTGACGTGCCTGTTCTGCTTCAGGGTTTTCATTAGCTACCTCAAGGTGGATAGGTATTTCTGATTTTAAATTAGATCTAATTCCATAATTCGGGATATCAACTGGACGTTCTTCTCTTCCATTTATTACCTTGGTCTTATAAAGAAATTCCAAACTCTGTAACACCTTAGCGTCCTCTCGACAAAATAGGACAATATTATCTCTACCAGTTAAGGTAGCTCTAATTGGGATATTATCTTTTGATACTAGACTAATATCTAACGTTTCCTGTGATTTAATTTCTTTAATATCTGGAATGGACTTTAACCGTCTAATTAGATCTTGGAAAATTCCACGGTTAACTTGCCCAAAATAACCACTTGATCGTCCAATTACAAATTCCCATTCTACGGAATCCTGATTATCAATCAATGTAGAAATCTGTTCTAGTAAACGATCCTTTAGTTCACTTTCTAAATACATATTATTATTAATAAACAGTTTTTATTTTAAGTAAATTGTGAAAACTGTGTATTCAATTTTAAAAAAAAACATGGGTACCGTTTTTATTATTTATTATTTATCCATATATTAACTAATAGTAGATTAGTCCCTCTCCTTACCAAATAACTCCAACAATCTAAGAAATAGCATTATTATATCTAGGTAAAGACTCATACAAGCATAGACAAAATCATCTGGATCAAGTCTTTTAATAATATCAGAGGTGTCATAGAGAATATATCCACTAGCTACCATAGCACCAAGTACTGCCATAGCGGTATTTAGGAATTGGTCATTGGGTAGGAAGAAGATCTGAATCAGACCACCAATAATTAAAATCCACAAACAGGCAAATAATCCTGCTCCTAGAAAGGCAAAATCTTTACCGGTGATAATCACATAGAGGCTAAGAGCTATAAAGATAGAGGCAGTTAAGCCCCAAGCCAATAGGATACTTTCTGGCTGATAAAATAGGCACACGTAAGAGACAGAATAAGATTCACATAGGGTAAATCCCGCTAAAATAACATAGTTCCATGGATGTTGCTTTCCATAACACCAGGATAAGAAGAGAAACAGAAAGGTACCTAAGATAGTAGTAATTAACAGTCCCTTTTGCTGTAAGACAAAATTAGTCACAGAGGGATAAATATAGAAGCTATAACTCATTAACCAGGTAGCTACTAACTGAATAGACAGTAGTGTGTAAATCTTAGTAATAAAGTCCGATTTGATTTTACCAGATATAGGTGGTTTAGTACCCGCCTCTAGATAATCAACGCCATTATTCTGATCAAACATTTCTGTTTTTATTTTATCTTAAAGTGTAGCATATTTGGATGAGATCAATTTTTTTCCAGATCCAGTTGAGATAAATATAAATCCAATACTTCTGGTCTACATATTGGAACTATATTACCACAAGCTAATCTCGCACCGGCATTACCAGTCACAAGACTTTCTTTTCTTTTTTCGGGATCCTGATAAAAGTTAACTTGGTCTTCGGGCGTTCCAGGATAACTAATATGTTTAGAATCCACATAGGGTAGCACCTTAGAGGTACCCTGGCGTCCTAAGTCATCTGAGTCAGCATGAACAACTATACTTTTACCAATAACCGTGTAAGGTTTTTCTCTGGTAGGTATTAGGACCGCTAAATCGTCATAAAAATCAACATTGGCAACACCGGTACTATCTGCTCTAATATTATTGATTAGATCACCGACATGTCGCATGTGTGGAAACTCATTTAGGACACTACCATGTGAAGTATTAGTAGGGTTAAAATGTCCTCCACAACTTTTACAGGTTTTATTAAGATCATTAAAACTGGTGATTGGTTTATCATGTATATGGAACCCATGGTAACTATTGGGTTTTAATCCTGAAATTCTTACTTGATATAAAGCTGGACTAGTTGGATTAACTTGACTAATGGTAACAGTCCCTCTAATTCCGGGTCTTTCCGCACTATCATTACTTGGCCATCTAACTTCAGCACTAATAGTAGACATACTATATAAATATAGTAGATATATTTAGCTTATGGTTTATATAGTTTAACATCTAACTAATATTAATAAACTAGCTAGAAGTTAAATGTATGTAGAATGTAGGTTAGGGTTTCTAAAAAAAAGATGGTAATTGACGAGTCGCAAACCTAGTTAAATCACTAGACTTTTTACAGGTAGACATCACATTATCAGCGATACATCTTCTGGAAGTCCTTAAACCAAACTCTTTTCCTAATGGTTCGTAATCAGATGAACGATAACATAGCTTGTCGCAATGTAGATCACCGACTCCTAGTCCAGAAGGGTCATTAATTTTATTACAAGAAATGTCCCGACTTCCTTCATCATCATATAATTCACCGGTAGGTTTCTGAACGCTACACTGTATATCATAGGTATCAGAAAGAGTAACGCTATCACATACGTCCTTACATAAATTATTTGGGTTAAATGTCTTCCACCTATTACAATTATCTTGCATACCACTATCGTTAATACAGCCTCTGGAAACACGATCTTTTCCAAACAGGTCTTTTTTACCAGTTTTAACTTTCCCTAACCCAGGATAAGACCCTTCTGGTAATCTACAAATATCACGACATTTAGTATTTTGTTGAACCGCTTGAGCCGTAGGATATTGTGCCGCCATTTTAGATTGGAAATCCGTTGGCACTGGTTGTGCCACTGGCATAGCCTGAGCTTCAGCAAACTGTGGTTGAGACATTGGTGGTGCTGAAGCAATAGGTTGAGCCATTGGAGGAGCCATTGGAGGAGCCATTGGTGGTGCCATTGGTGGTGCCATTGGTGGCGGAGCTGTTGCTATAGACATAGGTGCCGGTGCTGGTGCTCTAGCAGCTACAGGTGTCATCATTGGTGCTGGTCTATGTGGAGTTGGATACATTTGTCTAGGATTATTTTCCATGTTTCTGACTGAAATATCTTGATTTGGGTTGTAGTTACTACAGTTTGAAATACTGGCTTCTATCTCTCTAGTAGTTGGGTTCTGGGTTTTCAAAAAACACTGTCTACTTTCTCCCATAAATCTTCCTGTCTTTGCCTTACCAAGTGGTGCGATATGCTTATCAGCGGCTCCATTCCCAACACATAGGTCATAACAATTTGCTGTCTTATAGGTATTACAACATGATCTAGCATTGGCATTGTTTGGATCATTACCAGAGGTTAAACAGACTCTACTGGTAGCCTTACTTCGGAAGCCCCGTTGGGGACAACTGGCTTTCCCTAATGGGGCATTGCGATCATTAGTTTTACATAAATTACTACATAAGTAGGGATTACCTACGGCTGACGATCCACCTTCACCTAGATACGGCTCGGCAATATCTCTAAATATATTTTTAGGGATCGCAATACTATTATATAAGACCACTAAATCCTTTTTATTTGCGCGATGAGACCCATCTCCACCCATACTTACCTGGTAATGATCTTGGTCTATTTTTTTAGTAACAACTCCTATTTTTTTTTTAAGGCGCTTATCATTAATCAGCATGACTGGGGTATTTTTATGTATCGGTAAACTTTTCCCTTTATTATCATGTGATTTCAAATTAAGATGATATTGTTTACTAGACCGGTCAATTTCATCAATGACTCCAATATAATCCTGGTATTTACTAAAATGTGAATAATTATTTGGCTTAATTTTCACTGTATCGCCAATATTAAATTTAACCATTTATATTATGTTAAAAGATAAATATCTTAGAGTAGGTTTTAATTAAAAACCTAAATACATCATGATTAACATATCTTCAAAATTACTACTACTAATAGCAGGCATACCAACATTTAACATGTTGGATAAATCTGGTATATCTGGGATATTAGTGACAGTTTGTAACATGGTATTTTGATTTTGTTGATTTTGCTGATTTTGCTGATTTTGTTGATTTTGTTGATTTGCCACCATGACTTGATCAAAAATAGGACGTGTTAATGATATTAAACTACCTGGTCTTTTGGGCCAACTACTACTTAAGACAGGTCTTTGATCTAATTGGTTATATTGCATATATAAATTTAAATCCCTATCTAGTTGATGAAAAGTGATTTCTTGATTATATTTAGTAAAAATTTCAATTAAAGCTGTGGTTAACGCACTATTCCAACCCTTATCAGTTAAGACAACACTACTAGTTTGATTATCCTTACAACCACTAATACAAGTGATAGAATTTGGTAGACTAGTCTTTTGGGTCCCCTTTACTATTTGAGTAGTATCTTTGGCAATATCATAATAGTAGGTATACTCTAAATCACCAATCGTCCCACTATTACAACTGTCAAAAATACACATGGTTTGAGTAGTGACTGGAAAGTTTTTAAGATAACTATGTATGGTATCATCAGTAATTAATTTACTGGTAGTATAATCTAATGGAACCAAGACTTCCGGTATTTGATTACCATGTCCTGAATAATAAATAATGGTTTCCTTGATACCTTTAGTATTACAGGTGTCTGATAATTGTTTTATGGCACCAAGTATATTGTTTCTAGTGGGTAAATTACCGTTTTTTTCAGTTAATACCATAATATTACTGGGTAAATATCCTAACTTATTTACCAATAGGTTGTACATATTAGCCACGTCAGTAGCGCATCCCAGTAATTCATTTGGGGTTCCTAGATATTCTATACCTATTAGTAAGGCGGTTTTCTTATATCTTCCCTCCATTGTAGTTGTACAATAAATTAATTAAAAATAACTTAAAAAAAAAATGATCGGGTAGAAAGTAAGAGATCTTAATTAAAATGTTTCAGCAAAAAATTAGTATTGATGATTATTACAAAATGTTAATGACTACTGAAAAGTGTCATAAACGCACTGATAAAGAGGTTACTGATAAACAAAATGATATCGCTTATCAACAAGCTAAACTAGATAAGATAAAAAAGGCAAAACAGCAAGAAATTATTAATCGGAGTTAAACTATATTAACATAAACTTAAAAAACATCGTTTAACCCTTCTAACCTTTTTACCGATATCTAAATCACCCGTCGCTACTGAAATGGTTACATCAATAAAATCTGGTAATGTCGCATCAATAAAGGCTAAAACAGTATGGCGAGGAACCGTGGGGGGGTATTCAATTTCCGCAACTAAACGCTTAATTAAATCCATGACAAGGGTTTTTTTATAGGGTCCTTTATCTTTAGAGATATTTTGTACTAGGGTTATTACCCTGACAGTAAAGGCTAGGATATTTGTAGTATCTAATATCATATCCCCTTCTATCCAACCTTTAATTGTATCATAACAAGTGTGAAATAATTGTGAATCATGGTTTTTAATCTCAACTACGATATTGGGAACTAATTGACTTTGTTCATTAGATTCCTGATTATCACCACCATTGTTGGTAGTAGTAATGTTGTGTTTTTCTTCTGACATTTACTTTATATATATATTATAGATAATATATTTTTAAAGGATAAAAAGTAAAAATGTTAGTCTAGAGTAGAAGTTTAAGATGAATAATCCACAATTAAATAATTCACTTAATAAGGCTAATGTATTACAAGCCAGTGCTCAATTAAAACTAAGACAAAGTAGTCCTGAGATCGCTAATTCGGTATATCCTTGGAATAATCACGACTATGATTACCAGCAATTCGTAAAAAATAATTATACTCCAACCCAGATGGGAATAAGCCCAGAGCCTTGTGTTGATGTTACAATTAATGATGGTCTTAATTTACCAAATTATGCTTTAACCGCCTTATATGATCCCATTCCAAAAAATAGTTCACAAGCTGGTGTAGATGACGTAGATCCAACTAATCCAGATGTAACAAAAATTAGAAATGAATACAAAAAATTTAAAGAGCCCTACCCAGGTTTTAAAAAGGAATATCCAGAATATTTTCCAGAAGGATTACAAGGTCCTTATTCCAGTAGTTATTTTGTCCACACTGGTTATTGTCCAACTAAGATAAAATCAGAATCTGAATGTACACAAAAAGGTTATACCTGGATACCCAATCCAATTACCCTCCCAGAAACTACTAGTGAATTTTTCCCAGAATTAGATACCTTATCAAGTATGGGGGGATGTCAAAAGCCAAGATATACTTATGTTAATAATAAATCGGGTGATATTACTGGAACTTTACAAGGTATAGCACCCACTATAGGTAAGGATGTATTAGAACTTAATCCAGTCTCATTTATTAATATTTTTATGACAGGAAGTAGTCCAACGGGCGATTTTACACAATTACCTTGCAGAGAAGGATTTACTAATGGGTGTCAAAGTGATGCGACTAATACTAATCCTACTTCCAAGTATAAAGTATCTCAATATATTTTAATACTATTATTAGTGATTTATATTACCTTATTATTAATAAAAAAGATTAAGACTTAAAAGGGTAAAAAATTTAAAACATAAACTTATTACGGTTATACATTAATATTAAAATATAAAATATAGTTAGGCTCCCCTAGATGCTATCTACAAATTATAAAAATTTAGCGTATTTCCTAATAGTGATTATCCTATTTATTAAATCATGGAATTACTTTCTATTTTATCGTCTACCATATGTAGAACATTTTTCAGGTGGAAAGCGCCTCCTCCCAGTAGAAGGTCGTCTACGGGTATTAACACTTAATGTCTTTTTAAGACCCCCTATGGTATCCCATCATCATAGTGATTTTAAGGATGAACGGACACACCTAATTACTACTATATTTCCTTATTTTGATGTCATCCTACTTCAAGAGGTTCATACCTGTCTAAATTTTAGGTGTAATGATCTAATTAATAATGCTGCACAACAAGGTTTAACATACCATTATTGCAGTTATGGTCCGTCTATTCTGTCAAGATACCTTTCTAATAATGGTCTCTTAATATTAAGTCGTTTTCCAATTATTAGTAGTGATTATATCTCTTTTTATAATTGTCGTAGTTATGATACCATAATAGAAAAGGGATGTAACTATATTAAAATACAAGGATCCACTGGATTTCCAATCCATATCTTTAATACACATCTTCAGTCTAGTTACCAAAAAAAAGATTATATCTGCGGACAAATTCGTCAGTGTCAGCTTAAACAATTAGTGGAATTTATTAATTTAAAATGTGACTTAGAAAAAGACGCGGTTATATGTGGCGGGGATTTTAATATTAATAGTTTTGATAAACTAGAATATAAATACTTAACAAGTGTTTTAAAAGATTTTACAGATCCTTTTGAAAATAATGATCAACACACAATACTTGTTCCTTATGATCTAGAAGATAAAGAAGATAATTCATTTTGCACAGTATGTCAAAAATGTCTCAAGTCAGGGACTTGTAAGCTAGATAAACAAAGATTAGATTATCTGTTTTACAATCACAAAAATGGAAAAATTAAATATAAAACGGGTAAAATACTTCCTTTTGAGATCAAGACAAGTGAGGTAGATTTCACCAATGTATCTGATCATTATGGACTATATGCGGAGTTCACTTTATAAATCTTAGAACTCATAGATAATTAATTTACTTTAGGTAGTATAGTAATTTAAATAATCACCATTAGCTAACCAACCTCCAAATCTTTTGTTCCTAATTTTTAAGCTAGGGAAGACATTACTGGTAATACGGTGACGATACATGAATAATAAAATAATAACAATTATGATAATACTAGTTGTAATTGTTATATAATCTAACACTGTCATAAATTAATATATAATTTGGCAATATTTTATTTTTTTTTAGATCTTGTCAACTAAATCTATATGCGAGATTAAATGCCGACGACAGCAATATCTTTTAATATTTAACTGTTGGAAGGCTATTTCACTGGCACTAACCATTGTTTCATTACTTTTACTTTCTACTTGAGTAGCTGATGAAATAATATCGGCACTAGTATCTTTTTCCTTACGTTTTCCTTCCTCGTCAGCGATTATTTCAAGATACCTACGATACTTGGAAGCTAAAACATTGTTACAGGTAAAACAACGAACTGGAATAATCATCTTTTTAAATAATAGATAAGATTTCTTCTTAAGCCTAAAAATCAATTTTTTTAGCAACAGAGACATTATTTAAATATAAACTAATTCCTGTCTTGACGATAAAATTCACTTTATGAACCTAAACCAAAGTTAAACCGACGTTACTATCTTAATTTGGATTATTAATAATATTAATATTACTAGTTTTGTGGCTGATGTTCATTTTTGTCGCTATCCTTAGCAACATCAGAATATTCTCCCTTAGTATTATTTAAATGACTATCCCCTTCTAAGTTTCTCATC
>WLWE01002963.1_pt1 | contig 10307 bp, 11 predicted proteins | sample 6718301 | NCBI WGS metagenome assembly WLWE01 (sample SAMN12718691, study PRJNA515312) | sponge metagenome | isolation source: marine sponge | host: Mycale hentscheli | place: New Zealand: South Island, Marlborough, Capsize Point | collected 2003-05-01 | reverse complement strand
GTCTGGTATCAAATCAAGAGCGTCCTAGAGGCGTTCGACAACATGGTGCACTACTAATGAGCGGAGCAAACTTAGATGGGTACTCTTACCCAAGAGAAGGCATTCATAAAACTGAAATGACCAAACGAATAGACAAACTTGAGGGTGATGTTGATGCTCTCAAGAGTGTTCTATATGACCTTGTAACTTTAATGGAGAACTGGATTAATAAAGATGAAGATACCGAATCATTACGATCTGCCGATACAACCAATTGATTTTATCCTAGAAAATAACATGGGATTTATCGAAGGGAATATTATTAAGTACATCTGTCGATACGACAACAAGGGTGGTGAGGATGATCTGGAAAAGATCAAGCATTACTGCGACATACTTATACGAAAAAATAAAGAGGCATGATTAACCCCTCTAAAGAACAGGAGCAGGAGTGGGAGGAGCAGAAGTTACTATGCTTTGCCCGCTTCTGTTGGGTCAACAGACATAAGGTTCATATGTGTAAAGATAATTTGCAACGAACATGGGCACAGATATTTCTAAAGAAGCACGGAATAAACCTAGATGCCTATGCTGCTGATCGTATCAGGCAGGGGAAGTCGAAGTCGAAAGTTGCAACTCCTGAATCTGTTCAACGCAGCCTATGGGAAAACACGTAATCCCGTATATCTTTTGTTCTTCATCCATAGTATTCCCCACCTTAATGACTCTATCATTTATAGTATGAAGCCAACCAATTGTCTGGAACGGAGTGGGTTCAACCTCTTCCCCCTCTGTCCAGTCCGCTGTAGCGGTGATGTCTAGCCAGTGAATTACCACTAGGCTAGGCTCACCGCTTTCTTTTTGCTTGAACTGCAAAACATTATCTTCCGTTTTCAAGGGCATCCCTCTTCATCTTCTTAAACCTTCGTATATCAGCCTGAAGACTATCTATCTTACGCTGATGTTCAGCACGCCTTGCCTCAGTTACAGGCTCCCTTCTCAACTTACTCAATAAAGTTTTCTTATCCCTTATCTTTCTGTCCCACTTAGATTTGATCCTTCTCTTCATCTTGTTGATGTCAAGTTGGTCAACTCTGATTCCTGCGTTAGATAACTCAGCAGTAAGAGGAGTGTAATCATCAATGCGTGAATGGTTTGTAATGCCTTGTTCATCCATAGCCTCAGCCCTACGTTCTTTCTTAAGAGCGTAAGACTCATTGCCTGTGACAGACTCAATAGCCTCACCAATATTACCACCCCAGTTAGGCAAAGCCTGACGGATAAAAGTATTCATTCTCTCACCATCTGGTATCTCCGATCCTGTGAACGGATTAACTCCACCCCAAGACCATAATCCTGCTCCCGCCAAACCACCTCCGGGCTGCGCCATTTCAGGCAATCCGGGGAACTGACCAACGCCACCTTCAGTTGTTGAGAATTTACCTCCGGGGAAATATCTTTCAGTGTTAAGTGACACTGGATTATTCCCATCAGGTACAAGTGTATCAGACATGAAACTTGGTAATGTAACTCTTGCATCCATCATTCCCGGAATCCCGAACATGGGATTACTCTTGGCATACTTCTTAGCCTCTTCGATGTAATCTTCAGGAAGAACATTAAGGTTGGTTCCTAACTCATCCATCATGTAATAGATCATAGCCCACTTAGCATACTTAGCAGGGTTCTTGGCTGCTATCTGTGCTAACTTAGGTATTGTGCCGTAAGTGTATGAAAAGAATGGAAGAAACGTATGCCTTACAGCCTCAAGAACAGGAGGTTTCTGGTCGTAATCCACAAAGAATTCCTTTGCGTCACGTGCTGCCTTACCCCTAGCCTTCATGATATCCATACCCTGATTGGTATACTTCTCTAGGTTGGTTCGATACAGTGCAGCCCTCCAGATATTATCTTCCAACTGATAAAGTTTTCCGGGGTTATCCCACAGTCCTTCCTTAATCTTTCGGCCTATCTTGGTAGTCCAATCCATTGCTCTTGCAAAACTATCTGTGCTACCTGTAAGCCTTAGATAAGCATTACCTTCCGCACCGTAAGTTCTAAGTATCTCAGCACTTGACTCATTTAATTCCCTCATAAAGCCTGCGCCAAATACTCCATCCTCAAGCATCTGTTGAAACATCTCATCTTTCTTGTACATGTTCTTGGCTGCTCTACCCACATCAGCCCAATGACCACCCGCCATATCAAACATATGACCACTGGATACCACGTTCGCCAAGTGAACTGCCTCTTCCAAGATTGTCTTTGTGCCCTTCCAAACTCCATTAGCTTTTTTATATTTACTAAATAATTTAGATTTCATCTCCGGAACTTTCCACTCACGTAGAATTTTAAGTTGATCAAAGGTTTCAGGCTTAACACTCTTGCCCGCCATATCACCCCAAAGTTTTTTGTTGTTAGGAATTCTAACAGTTTTATTGGGACCCAATACAACGGTATCCCTGAATACAACTTCAGGACTCTTGGACAACTCAGTAAAAAGTTCTCCAATCGATCTCTCACGTGCAAACATTTTACCTGTCTTCCACATGGCAAATCCTGCGTCTTCGATCTCACCCATATCCAACTTCTCATCCTTTGTCCACTGCCGTCGAACACGAACGGTACTACCTTTTGTATCAAGCAGTTCCCATTCTCCTAAATCATCAGGCCTCTTTCCTCTTTCCCATTGTGCCCTATCAAAACTTTCTTCAATCTTTCCACGCATACGAAACATGTGGTGGCTGCTTGTAAATCTTTGTTCAGCACTATCCCAAATGTTTTCCTCATGCTTTAGATAAGAGGTCGTAAGATAATCGTCAATGTTTTTAGTAAATGTTTTGTCATCAAGAAGACCAAGGTTAACCAATGCCTGACCATACTCTTTAATTTTCTCCCTTGATCCGGAAGCAATTCCTATCAAATTGATATCGGTTTCACCCTCAGTCAATCCAAAGTTCTTGGACTGGAGCATGCGGTATAAAGCCCTTCTGTCTTGAACAGGAAGTTCTCTTATTCCATCTGTAAGTTCTTGCCAGTCACCCTCAAAGATTCCCTGTTTAGCACGAAACCTATTCATAGCATAGATCATATCGTCTGCCAGTTTGTAGTTAGGAATGATTGCCTTGCCCACAGTCTCAACAGACTTGGTTCCGTACAGGTTATCAAAACCTTTCATCCCTGCATATGGAGCAGCCCCCATAACAGCACCAAACATAGCGTGTTTTCTTTTGTCCTCTTCTGATGCGTCAGGTGATATATTGTAACCAATAAGACCGCCCAATGCTCCACCAGAAACAGATGGGTTAGCCAAAGCCTTCGTAGCCATATCGCCAATAGGTTCGTAAACCTTCGCTCCTGTCTTGGCAACCTTTACGGCAGCAGGTCCAATGAGACTGCCACCTGCAAGACCTATAGCAGCATTACCCGCTCTTGTCTGCCCCGCTTCTTCATCCACGTAGCCTACACCACCTGCGATACCACCACTTAGCGCACCCATAGGAGCAGCCTTTGTTAGATAATCCCAACCAGTCTTGATATGCCTCAACTTAGATACAGGTAGCGCCCAACCTACAGGGTCTAAAACCATGCCTGCAAAATAAGCAGCAGTCACCTTACCACCATGTTCGGGGTGATCCTGATACTGTTTGAGAAGTTCATACTTCTCCCTCATCTCCTCCTCTTTGAATCCCGCCATCTGTGTCACGCCATGAACTGACTCCATAATGCCCATGTAGTTTCCATGCTCAAGCATATCAAACAAGGATACATCCATACTCTGTGCCATAGGGTCTGCAAGTTGAGGAGTAGTAGATGTATTTGGAGAGTTGGAACCATACGGATCATAATCCTTTGGAGGTGCGTCACCTTCCCTAGAATTATTTGAGTATGGATCATAGTTTAATGGTGGTAAATCACTCATCAGATATTAATCCTCTTAGGTCTGCGGGTAATCCTGCAACGCCGAATCGTTTAACAAAGGAGGCAAGCGATGCTTCTGCCCACTCAGGGCCTTTAGCAATGTCAGCCCTTAATATTTCAACAGCATTAGCAAGATTTGTATTGGTGGAAGAAGTCGCAGGTTCACGATCCATCAATTGTAAGAACCCCGGTTTGGTTACCTCCCTTCCATTCTCTATAACAGGTATAGCCCAACTCCTTTTCCAATCATTAAAGTATTCATCCCAAGAATACTGTGTACCATCTGCTCTTCTTAAATTGGTATTCTCTCTAACTCCAGTAGGATAGATAGAAGTAAAAGTCTGAGTAGCCTGAGAGATTGTATTCTCTTGCTTTGTTCCTGCTGCACCTGACAATTTTCTAAAGTCAGATAGGTTGCTTCTGAGTTGTGCTGCTAACGCAACATCTCCTTTCGCTTCAGCATCTGCAATCTGCGATTCAAACTGTTGAATCTGAATAAGATTCTTTTGTGCGGATGTACTCTTGGTTGGGTCATCTTCATCATCCAGTCCTGCATTGAACGTAGCCACGCCAGAACTGTCAGTCCAACCTTCAGGTGTCACTTCATCTTTGCGCACCTGTTTGGTTTCAACCTTACCGTCAGGACCAACCCTGTATATTTCTTTGTAAGATGCTTGGTCTGGGTGATAGCCTGAGATAGCACTGGCTTCAGCAGGCTTGACTAGCCCTGTTCTCATCAGTGCATCAAACACATCAGCCTGTGATCCGGGGTTAGCATACTCACCATCAGGATAGTAAACTGAATTAACTGCGTCATCAATACGCTGTTGATCATCGAACTTCATCTGAGATTCAAGAATCTTCATCTGCGTATCCATGTACCTACCAGAATTGGAGCGCACACCTAGAGCAGAAGCAGCCAGATCAAGAAGCATACCGCCCATCATAATCATGTTCATCTGCTTGATGTAGTTAGCATGTCTCTGTGCTGAGTCAGTCTCATAGTTCCGCATGATAGGATCAGTCGTAAGATCACGACCACTCATCTCATTAGAAGTAGGTACAGTAGCCTTGACCTCATCTAGCGCAGCCTGTGTCTGCTGCTGTGAAGCCTTGGGTACACCCGCTTTATCCTGAATGTCTACCCACTCTGGGTCATCAAGCATACCCACTGAGTTAAGTTCACTTGCTTCTTGCTCAACCTGTTGAGGGTTCATCTGATCTGTGACCATCTGGTCACCGCTCTGGTATATGCCATCAAACTCACCCACACCTGAAGGTGTGACAGCCCTTGGATCAGTGCGACTTGTCTCCAACACAGGAGGAATCGTGCCATCAAAGTTATCAATAGCACTCTGTCTATCAAAGGGTTCAAACCCTGACTGTGGGCTACCTTGTGGCGTATACACTGGGGATGGCAACCAAGAAGCACCGGCTGAACCATCTTGCATTACCCCGCCTGACGGATCAGTAGCAGCCATGATATCATACTGTTCTAACGCAGGCATCTGAGGACCGCCCCCCATATCCTGATTGAACCCACTAGATGGAGCCGGACCCGCTGTTGGTATAGGTCCTGTAGAATCAGGAGTCATACCATTATACATGGGACCATTAAGCCCTACATCCTGTGAGAAGCCACTGGATGGCGCAGGAGCACCGCTAGGACCAACAGGCTGTGATGTACCCTTATCGAACTCAGCGTCCACAGCGGACGATATACTGTCCCACCATTCAAGTGGGTCAAATGCTCTAGCCTTTGCCTCAACTCCAGATAGGAATTCCCCTACTGGACCAAGGGTATTTTCTCTAGGCTGATATGAGGATGTAATAGTCTGCTTGTCAGGTTGCCCCGCTTGCCTTTCTATCTTGACCTCTCTGGATTCCTGTGATGGGTTAGCCTGCATGCTTTCATTCTGCAGGAAATTACCCATGTTGTATCCTGATAGTAATCCTAGTTCTCTTTCATCCATTATACTAATCCTTGTGGTTGGTAACCGTTATTATTTCCACCGCCAAAACCCCATGTCACTTGCTTCTGGTTTGATCCTCCACCACCTTGATAGGGTGCAGCCATACCACCTCCTCCACCACCTCCACCACCACTTGATCGTGTTGGTCTTGGTTTTGGTTGTTGTGCTAAAGCCAGTTCATACTGAAGGAAGGTATCCATCATGCTAATACCTAGCGAATCTGCCGTTGACAATCCCTGACTTCCATCTGCCTGAGTTCTATCAAAGAACGGAGCCTTGACTTCGGGTACAGCAGGAGTTCTCCAAGTAGGAGCAGACTGTACTGCTTCAAATCCTAAGTGGGGATTAATAGATGATGCTGCGTCAGCAGCAAGAGCACCTTGCCCACCCATAAGACCTGATGTTACTGTCTGAGGAGAGAATGCTCCGGCTGACAGACCTAAATGTGGATTAACAGATGCTGCTGTACCAGTTGCAGCCTGTGCTGCTGTACCGCCTGCAAACGCACCAGTCATCATGCCTGAACTTATACCGCCTCCTGCTATACTAGCCAGAGCCGTTAGCCTTGGGTCCCATCCTTGTTTAGCACCAATGATCTGTATCCCTGTGCCTACCAAAAGTGGAACTGCTGCTTGAGCCATTATATTAACCTAGTCGTTGAGGTTGAAGACCCACCTTGGCTGCTTTCTTGAGTTGATGTGCCACCCATATTGCCACCAATGAAGTTAGCATACTGAGCCAGATTCTGCCACGGACGCATAGCATTGTAGTCGTACCTTTGCTTCGCATCATTCATGATAGCCTGATTCAATTGCTGTTGTGGTAGTCCAACATTATTGTATAGAGCCTTGCTCATATTAATAGGCATGTTCATAATGTTTCCATACTGACCTAATGCCTGAGCCTGTGTCTGCTGTGCGGTATTGTAAGCGTTGTTAAACATGTTCGCTGTGTTGCCTGAGATGTCCTGTGCGACCTGTCTCTTAACCTCATTGCTCAACATGTCCTGCCTAGAGCCAACACCGTCCTGACCAACTGACGCACCCTGAGTGCGTAGTCCTTGCATAGCAAGATTACCTGCATCGGTAGCCTGCCTAGTGTACTCAGAAACCATGTCACCGTAAGGGGTGCCTGCTCCAGTTCTAACCTCACCACTCATCATCTGCTGGAAGTTCTGATTAACTCCATTCATCATGTTCTGAGCATCACCATTGATATAGTTCTGCGTCATTTCCATTGACTGCATCTGTGCAGGCGTAAAGTTAGCAACCGTAGCACCCTGATAGTATTCAGGTAAGCCCTGTTGGTAAAGGTTGTTTGCCTGACCTAGTAATTGGTCGTAGTATTTTTGCTGATAAGGGGTTTGAGTTGCAATACTGGAACTGCTACCACCCGAAGATGATTCAGTAACCGAATCTCCACCGCCTTTATTACTTGATCCACCCATTTATATTCTCCTTAAACCAGTGGTCGCCACTGTTGATTCGTGTATGTTCCCAAGTCTGGGGCTACTTGATGATTTGGATTAACCTGATAAATCCACTCTTCCTGACCCGGATGAAGACCACCCACTATTTGATCAGTTGTTAAACCTTCAGCCAGTAGGCCACCTTGTTGCTCATTTTTGTAGACAACATTGTTTGGATTATAATCGGCAAGCAAGCCTTTTCCTTGTGCCTGCTGTTCACTACCACCACCTCCGCCTGATGACTCCTCTGGTTTTGATGCTGCTACATTATCTACCAAGAGATAACCATTTCCATATCCGGGTATAGCGTTATATCGTTGGCTGTGTTCATTCCATCTGTATCTTTCGTTTCCGTTGTTCATTGAGATTACATCGTTGTGAACAACATACTCTTTACCAAGCAAAGGATCAGCACCAATACCTACATCGTACCTACCAGAGCCAGTGTTTCCACCAGTGATCTTAACTTTCTGACCGTCTTCACCTTGTTTAGAAGCACCACCTTGTGCTTCCATTCTTTCTTCCTTTGATGGTTTACCGCTGAATACACTACCCATAATTAATCTCCTTTGTTACAATATGATATTGATCGTTCCACCCATGCTTCTTTAATGTTCTTGCCATGCCTGCTCTAGTCTGAGCCTCAATATGATCACACCCTCTCTGTTTTCCAAAATCCTCTATGTCCTTATAAAACTCATACCAGAGTTTCATCGCCAACATTCCGGATTCACCCCCTTTGCTTTCAAATGTTAAAATCCTAAGAACCTTTTTCCTAGGATACTTTACTATCTGTGTGATCACATGTCCAACAACTTCATTAGCATCTTTAACTAGCAGCCAGAGTTGACAGTTCCCTTCGATCAACTCATCTCTAAAGTCATCTCCAAGCATGGAGCAATCTGAGTGTGTCATTGCTTTGCAAACACTGTCTCTAATTGTGGGCCATACTTCCTCTACATCCTCCTGATCTACTCTTACAATGTGGTAAAAATTATTTTTGTGTTCGTATTTGTTTCTCACGTGCTTCCCAATCTATATCTGGAAACTGTTCTTTAACAAGTTCCAGTTGTCTTATTACTCTATTTAAATGTACCGCTATCTGCTGAAGGTTTCTCTGTAAGTACAATGGCATATGATCAGTATCAAGAGGAGGTACAGCAGGGGTATAGCGTGGCAGTCTTGAGTTATCCGTCATGTATATACCCTGCTTCCTCTTCGTCCTGATGTGGCTGTCTCCCATTCCAATCCAGAAAGCAGCCAGTCAAAGTCTCCGTTCGATTCCATTCTAATTCCAAAGAACTTACCACTGGTTCTCACACTGATCTTGTTCATGGTGTCAGGGTTGAATACCTTTGGCCCTTCCCATGTCACAGCGTCCTCAGTGTTCATCTGATGTGCCGTCCATACGTTAAACGTAGCATCAGCACTGGAGGTCCACATCTTAGGGTATACCGCAGATACATACTTGACCGTTGAAGGGTCACCAAGATCAATACCCGTCCTCTCAATGGAGGTTCGCATTGTTGATCCTAGTATAAGATTGCCCGACTCATGTCGTTGCAATTGCTTACCCTCAGTCTGTGTCCAAACTAAATGCTCTACCGTGTCATCATAGGACTGTGTGCCCCAAGAGTCCGTAGAGGTTTCCCAATCTCCTGTATAGTAGTTGCTAGAGAAAGGTCCAACTTCGTATGGATCAGCAGCAGCATCACCACCCCATTGAACTCCCTTCTGCACAGGAGCAACACCGTATTTGATGTGAGAGGTTTTATTGAATAGATCACGGAATGAGAATGTATCATTTTTATAGTTCCAGATCATCGCACGATTAGGTCTTGAATTCCCAACACTTGGGTAGCAAGTCCATATCTCATTGTTAGACCAGTCAGTTACACAGTAGGTATTGACAGCGTAGTCACCATCAATATCCTTAAACATTTCATTCTGTACACGGTTGGTTAACTTAGTCTCAATTGTCTGGCCGTTGTTGATGTAGCAATCAGAGCGACCAACAAACCAATGACCACCCGGAAAGTCTGCCACTGCGTTCTTGCAGAGCACACCAATCTCAGGAGCAATAGTTTGAAAGGTAAACATGAAGGGTGCACCAATGAAGGTAGACACTATGATTGAGTCAGACTTGTAGATCATCATGGACTCACGCAGTTGCTGCATATGAAGAACTTCACCCATCGAATCAAGCAGTTCATAATATCCTGCATCAGACTCAAGCGTGATATCCCATTTAGGTGGCGTATAGAAGTTGGTCATGTTCGACCAGTATACTGAACGCTCAAAAGTTTTACCACCCTTAAGATCGGTCCCAACATCATCCTCCTCAACGAATACATTACCTGCCCAAAGAAAGGATTTAAATCCTGCCAGTGTTTGTACTGCACCATATTTGTGCGGTGAGTCATCTGATGAAGTCCAATCAGGAATGAATTCAAATCTTTCTGAGGTGTCACCTTTCCAGTACATAGGCGCATCAATACCGTTGGTGGCATAAACAATGCTACCCAGTTTGGTGGTCTGCCATTGTCCGGGGCTATTAACATCTATAGAGTCTAGGCCAGACTCAGGGCTAATCTCTATCCACTTGGAGCCATCCCAAACCTCTATATGAGCAGAACTAAATGACAGCCACATAGTGCCAGTGTCATTTCCTGACTGGTATGTTTCCAAGTACATAGGGTTATAGGTTGTGCTATCAAAGACTTCTTTTAACCCCTGAGATTTTCTAACAGACAAGTCATCAAAGCGTACGTTATTGCTGTTAGACCACACATTAGGAGGCAACTGCCATGCAGGTACGTCAGTGTTGACCCCCATCATTCCTATATTTTCTACCGGAATTAACTGCATTTAAATACCCCGTGGAAGATAAAATCCGTTTACGGTTATTCTGAGTAGTGGACCGTTCTGGTTAGATTGACCATTCACCTGAATAGTTTGGTTTTCAT
>WLWE01002960.1_pt1 | contig 10326 bp, 14 predicted proteins | sample 6718301 | NCBI WGS metagenome assembly WLWE01 (sample SAMN12718691, study PRJNA515312) | sponge metagenome | isolation source: marine sponge | host: Mycale hentscheli | place: New Zealand: South Island, Marlborough, Capsize Point | collected 2003-05-01 | reverse complement strand
CTTGAACTACCTTTAAGTCGGCATTTGGAAGCTTGGGTAATTTGGTCTCGTATATAGATGGGAGAAATTCGTCTTCTATCATTTATATAAAAAGGATATTTTAATTAATAATCATCTTCATCACAACTATTTTCACTACTATCACAACTATCTTCACTAAAATAATAACTACTATCTTTACTAATATGGAGTATAAAATCACTTCGATGTAACAATTCTTTTGCTGTATGATAATACCCGTCAAATAAACCCTCATAATATTCATATACATAAGGGATGATGTTACAAAATTTTGAAATTACATGTGGTTTTTTATACGGTAGTCCTTTAAATCTATAACACTCTACACATTCCTTATTTATAGTATGGTCATGTATAGTATAGGTATATACTCTTACATTATCCCAAGTATCCATAGTTTCAGTAAGGTTCTTTTCTTTACATTTTTTGACAATCTCAAATCTTATATCTTTATACGCCTCATGAGGTATTTCTAAACGTTTTAAATTATTTTGTAAATATGTTATATCGTAGTGAGATTTTATCAAAATTCTATCGTCCCCCAACAAGTCGTCATCCTCTCTATGTTCATACAAAAACTCCATAAGTATATCAGCATCAAACATGATCAAATCTCGCATCACATCTTTCCACTGAGGTCTATGGTCGGCATTGTATTCTAATATCTTTTGCTGTAAAACTTCTGGCAACTGGTCAATTCTATTCATTTTTCAATCCATATAATATAAAAATGATTTCAATCAAATTTTTTTTAAATTATATAAGGTCACTATTATTGTGAAATGGTTTATGTATAGAACCAATTGAAATCTGAAGTAACATAACACTAAAGGAATCACTTTCTTTTAAATATACACTTCTTAAATTTGTATCTGTTATAAGTTCTTGCTGCCTTCTAAAAGTATTTAAAACTTGAAATTCAAATCCAAATTCATTTTCTAGTTTGTTTATATGACGATGATGTAAGTCAATATTCATAAATTCTTTTAATTTTTTTAAACCTTCATCAGATAAATGGGCTACAAATTTAAATGATTGTAACTCACATGTCAAAGAATAACCACAACAACCTCCATCATCCTTCCTAACCCTTATGACTGGTGCTACAGCGGTTAAATAATATGGCTTTTTTTCTAGGTTCTTATGTTGTTTTTGTAACAACTCGACTATATCTTTATATTGTTTATCAGTTAGTTTCTTTTTAACATTATCAACTAATTCTAAAACTTGGTGAGTAATGGATGTTTGCGACATGTTGTTTCTAATTGTTCAGATAATCCATATAAATTAAAAATAATTTCAATCAAATTTTTTTTAAATTACAAATTCAACCGTCTAACAGGCTTTTCACCACGTCTTGGTCTTCTTCTTGCCAGACCTTGTGTTCTCGGTCTATTTGATGGTCGTCTGGCAGGCGTTTCAACTGTGTTAGTTCTTCGTAATCGGGTTGTAGTGGTAGTGCTTGAACTGCTACCCCCATTTCGAGTCCTGGCACCTCCACCTCCACCACGATTTCGATTCGTGGCACCATCAGCAGCAGCCCTACCACGATTTCGAGTTCTGGCACCTCCACCTCCACCAGCATTTCGATTCCTGGCACCAGGTGGTCTGCCCCTTCTACCAGCTACTGCCGTTCGCCCTACATTCGCAACACCACGTCTATTCGCTGGAGGCGGTGCTCTTCTGTTGTTCCGCTGTGCTGCTGCTGGTGCTCGGTTGTGATATCCGATGATCTGAGACACTCTACGCTTGGTTTCATTGATATGGGCCTGAGCTTCCCGTCTGGTCGCATGCGTCTTGTTCATTCTTCGATTTCGGTCTAAATTAATAACAATGTATCTACCGCCTTCTCTACGGATTTGATACCTTACGTTTGGGTTAAATCTTGGCATATACTATATACAAACAGAATTATATTGAAAACAAACTCTGTTTCGCCAGTTCCAATCGCTGCTTGAAGTAGTCTCGTTCAGTCTCCTCAGGGTCTGGCTGTTCAGGCTGATGAACTGGAGGCTCTACGAATTTATCCTTGTTCTTCATGCGTAGATACTCCTCCAGGTCCTCGTAATACAATACATTTTTCTTAGGCTTTTTGCGCCTGATAATAATTTCCCCTTCGCTATCGCTGCTGTCGCTGGAGCTGTAGTATTTTACTCTTTTAATATGCCTCTTGGATTTCTTCGGCTTTTTCTTTCTGCGGACTTTGACTGGCGGAGTATAACTGTCTTCGCTCTCTACTGTGTTGTCACTGAAGTATTCTTCTTCGGATTTGAACAGGTCTGGTTCGGAGGCTTCCTCTTCTTCCTCTTCGACCACTGGTTCCGGTTCAGGTTCGGGCTCTGGCTCTGGCTCCTTCAACACCATGACCGGCTCCTCTACTTCAATTGGAGTCTCGACCATCGGCTTTTCCCCAAAGCGTGAATGGCTTGGGTGATTGACTACGTTCTCGTCTTGAGGCTCTTCACTGGCGGTATCGTCCAGATTAACCTGCTTTTCCTGTATTTCCTTGGTCTTTAACATTTCATCATACTTTTTAGCCTTCTCTTCCTCTTCTTTTTTCTTCGCTTTTTTGATCCTGGCATTCCGCCGCCTTGTTTCCAAGGACTTTTTTCTAGCTGCTGCTAACTGTGCTAATCGCTCCGGGTCTTCAATTTTTCCTTTTTTTGGCATATAACATATACATACAAAATATTTTTTTGTATATAGATGCGATACAAAATATACATTTGTGAATCAACTATGGGAAAATGCTGGCTGCCTGACAACAGGAGCGGCAGGCTTTGGTGTCACACTAGGACCTTTATTCATCTTACGCTCTTTTCGTTGCCGCTCCAGTGCCAATCGAATGAGTCTTAGCTTTCTCTTCTTCTCCATGCTCTTAATTTTCGCCTGAGCCAAGCCTGCCTTATAGACCGCTTCGTTCGCATTGATGCTGCTGTATCCAACGGTGCTTGGAGGCACATACATAGGACGCACTGGAGCATAATTTCGAAGGGGGTCGTTCAACATCTTGAAGTTTTTTTCTAACTGTTCTCTACTTACTGCTCTACCATTTACATACAAAGACATGTTTATTATATCCTTTTATTTTTTTTTCTTTATAATCTTACCGTTCTTGACTTTTAAACTTCTACCTCCTACATTGGCGTTCATGTAAGCATAGAAGGAGTTGGCATTCTTCAACATCGGTGTGTTCAGAGGATGTTGAGGAGTCGAGCCCATTCCAATCCGCTGCCCGTGTTGCGTTCCAGTCGCCGGAACATAGCCTTGTTTGATGTTCGCACCAGGTGGTCGCAAGTGCCCACCATTTGGACCCAATATCTCTTTACAGGGCACTTCAGTTCTATCTGGATTGTTGATCACAGCTGTCATAAACATAGTCGGAACATAGACTGTTCTATCGGTAATGTAGTTTAGATTGTTTCCTACAGGCTCTCTGTGTAAGCCAAAACGTGGGCGGTTCAGCCACACCGTTTGATTTACACCTTGTTTCATTTCTGGTATCTGAGGTGGTTTCATGTTTATTATATTATAATATTTTTAAAATGCCATCTTGTTGTATATTGCGTCCATCTTAGATGCTTTGCCTGCTAACCTGTCTATAGCACTTTGATAGGTCTTTTGTCCCTTAGTCATTCCCCTACTTAAAAGTCTCTTACCACTACCAGCATTATTCACCACTTGAGTCAAGGCTACTCGTCTTTTTTTTTTTTTTATTTTTTTTTTCATTGGAGTCCGCATTTTAGGTTTGGGTTTTGTAGTCTTTTTTACTACTTTAGTAGTCTTATTCGCTACTTTAGTAGTCTTTTTCTTGTTTTTCTTACCACACCCATGACTACGACAGCAATTATGATACTTTTTTATGCCTTGACCCCTCTTATTTACTCGTGTAATCGAGGCTTTTGCCTCTACTGGACTGTCGTATGATCTGGATAACATACGTTTAGTGCTTGTATTATACAGGTGAAACTTACCATTTTTCTCTTTAACAGTATAAGTCATTTATTATACATTGAGATTATATTATAGTGTTTAAAAACTTTAACACTACAATAGCACTATGATGCCACGATTTTGAATGCGGGTATCCCGAGTAACTCCTGAACCACGATTTCATATGCGGGTTCCACCATTAGTCAGCAAACCACGATTTGAAATCCGGGATTCTTGTTGTCATACCAAACCACAATTTGAAATGCGGGTTCAGTCAATAGACCAGGATTTGAAATGCGGGTTTTACCTTAGTCGGCAAACCACGATATGAAATGCGGGTTCAGTTGTTACCTAGATTACCACGATTTGAAATGCGGGTTCAGTTGTTACCTAGATTACCACGATTTGAAATGCGGGTTCAGTCAATAGACCAGGATTTGAAATGCGGGTTCAGTTGTTACCTAGATTACCACGATTTGAAATGCGGGTTCAGTTGTTACCTAGGTTACCACGATTTGAAATGCGGGTTCTTAATACATGAACCCCGATTGTAAATACGGGTTCTGAATTCACTACGCCCTTACGGATGCGGTGCTTAAGTCGTATGGAGTTAGTTAATTACCTCGATCGATCTGCCAAGCCCCACGCGTAATGTAGCAGTAGTAGATACAAGAGTATATACCTCCGCGGTGCCGTTAATACCTCCTGCGGTGCCTTTTGTATCTAGCGTCATAATAGCATTAGTGCCACGACTATCGTAACCACTTAATCTACGAATATCTTCAAGATCACCAGCATGGCAGAGCCTAATTGCCATGACAAAATAATTATTTAACCATTGTGAATCAGTAGTAACAAGGCATCCTCTGTTATTCTTATGTATATCGTCTTTAGCTACTCCAACTAAATGAAGAGCATCTAATGGTGTAGCACCGTATTGTGGAACTTGAACATTATTCACCTGGTATCTCCACTCTCCAATACCTGCTGAAGTCATGTTAAAGTATTGAGATACTGTTTGAGGACCTAAAGCATCTGCCATAGTCTGTTCGGCTTGAAGTCCATTGGAATAACTATTATCTCCAGTCGTGTTTCTTAGAACACTATAAATTCCATTGACACTTTGCGCGGCTACTGAAAACCTGCTCGAAGAATTTAATCCGGCAGCAGCAGAACTAAATCCGTTTGTAAAAGAGTAATAATTACGGTAAGCAACCTCTAGGAATCCAGCAGCATTCATCTGTTCTTGAAGTGCTAAATCATACACGCCATCTCCAATTGAACAGGATTCTATGGTAAAATAAATATTACTAAGATTGAAACCTAAAGTTTGAGCACCGTCTTTAACTCCATTTACTCTGAGGACTTCTGGACCAGCAAGGTAGATTCTGACCTGGATTTCAGGAATTACACCTGTATCTAGGAACTGTGGTGCGAGCTCGTTCAAAAATCCTAGCCACTCGTCTAAAATAAATGCTCCAGGAGGTTGGTCGCCTGCTGTGATATCAACTGGATACGAGCCAGCCAACACTTTATCATCAGTGTCTTGTTTGTTTCTTTTGTTGAACAATCTTTTCTTAATAGTAGAAGCGGTATTGTATTGGAGTATCCCTTGTTGTAGCTGGGTTCCACCACATAACACTTCTACGCGACTAATAAGAGAGCTAATGTTTGCGGGCAATCCAACATACTTTGTTCCAGGGTTTCCTGTGTTGGAAACAGCACAATCGAAATGGGCGGAAAAACTGCGCATGTTCAAAACTGAATTTGTAGGCAAATTTACGGTAATTATCTGACCATTAGCTGCGCTAGTTTGATTTTGGGTCTGAAGGCGGAAAACATTGGTATTGTTGCCGCTCATACGTTGAACGGCGTATCGTAAGTTCTTTGGGTAGTTGGACATCTTTCTATGATTTATAAGGAGATTTTTTTTCTGGAGAAATGCTAAAATATATTTTTATTTTAGAATTACTCTAATACATCGAATCGTAATGTTACAAAGGCTCCAATACCATTGTCTTTTAAAACATCAGTACCAGTAGCAAATCCATAGTTAGACAACGTAGATAAAGGAGTGCCCTGAAAGGTAGTCAGTTCAACTTGTATGTTGGAGATAATATTCGTGGGAACAAAGAAGCTAAAGTCCTTTCCGCTCTGGTTCTTCCACTGCCATTGGGACAAGTCGCCACTGTAGGCACTGACCACATTCGGTGGATACTCTGCTCCAATCTTGTTAAAGTTCTGACCAGCATAACCATTGTTGGCGTAGTTACATCCTTCGTTATAAGGAATTCTACACACGATATCCGATTGAATCATACCAGTGCTAATGTTCTGTCCATTCAACGCTTGGGCCAATCCATTCGGCAACAGACTTCGACTTCTTAAATAAACATGATCAATCGGACTTAACACAGGTGGGCGACCACATATCTCATATGTAGGGGCAATAGCAAAATTACAGGGATAAAGAGCGTTTATTTGAAATGGTGTCAGTGGTAAATCAAAATGAACTTCATTTACAAGCATGCCTAAAAGATTGTGGGCACTTCTGTTATAAACCGATTGACCCTCTGGAAAGTTTGTATCACGAATACAGATGAAATCTACAGTTAATCCAGGTCCTCCACTGTTGAACTTGATGTTTCCAATCAAATTAGTATCGTTAATAGTGTATCCATTTTCAACAGTCACATGAATATTACCAGCAACGCCCCATGCTGGATTCGCATTCTTCAATCCTTTGTTGATAGCAAATGCCAATGAATTCGGAACCTGGTCAGTCGGAACACTGCCATCGCCAACACAGGATACATTTCCTATTGGAATTGTAACTGGCGTCAATGTAGGGGGTGTTGCTAATGTGTCTCGAACAAAGAAGACATTGTTGCTTAAATTGACTACTGGCAACACGGATTTGTTGAATTCAATGGACATGGGAGTTGCTCGCATGCGTTGGTTCGCTTGGCAAGACAGAGTCATCCCCGATACTTCCACCTGGAACGAGGTAAAAGAATTACCATTCCAGCCTTTTTGTATAGCGTTCTGCTGAAAATTCTCTACGTATCCATTAAAATCGGTTTGTAAAAAAGCATTAGTTGTGCTTATGACTTTAGACATTATATATAATATACTTATTTTTTTTCTTCTAGTTCTTCCAAAGTCTTATAGACTTTTACACTTTCAAACTCGCCTCCATTGACTCTCTCGACTGTTGGCTCGAGTTTCACGTTATTTTCTATAATATTATCAAACTTCTCAGGGCTTATTTGATATGCCTTAGCCAAGTGTTCAATAAAGTATGGATGAATCTCTGGACAATCCTTCTTCAGTTCCTCAACCCAGCGTTTCACTTCTATTTCTTTGTCTGTAAGTGGCTTTACATTCGACTCTAATTCAGTTGGTGTTTTTCTCATTTATATAATACAACAAGATTTTTTTCTTTATTATATGTATATGGAAGAAATCAAACAAAAAATCAAAGAGCATAGAAAAATAACTGATTCATCTCTACATATTTACACCCGTAATGTAGGAAAATTGGCTCAATCAATCACTGGAAAAGCCTACGAAAACTCAGAATTTTTACTGAATGTGGAACAAGTTTTGGAACAAATTAATGATAAGTCTCTAAGCACAAAAAAGAATTACTTATCTTCGGTCTTGGTATTCTTAAATCCAACAGGAATCAAAGATTACAGTGAAGACTTGAGTAAAGTCATAGCGAAATACAATAAACTGCTCAAAGATTACCATAATGAATACATGAAGAAAATGGCAGACCAGAAGAAGTCCGCTCAGCAAAGCGATAATTGGGTATCCTTGGATACATTGGTCAGGATCAATGTGAAATACAAGAACAAAGTCAGGCGTCTAGGTATTAGTTTAGGCTCGACTGCTGTGAGAGACAAGGAGAGATTGGACATCCTACAGAAATACGTGGTCAGTTCCTTGTATTTGTTTCACCCTCCGAGACGCTGTGAGTATGGAGACATGGACATTATAAGCGAACGTGACTACAAGAAGTTAGAATGGACAAAAAGAGACTTTAAAAACTACTTGGTCGTGGGCGGTAGAAGTGCCAAGAAGAAGTTTTTTTCTTTTGGAAACTATAAAACAAGAAATACAATGGGATTACAAAAGATTCCAATCAAAAAGAACCTGAATTCAGTATTGAATCTATGGTTAAAACACAATCCTAGCAGACATTTATTGTTAGATAGTCGAGGGAATCAGATGTCTCGTAATGTATTGAGTAAATATCTTTATAAAGTATTTGATGAAGCTGGAGTAAAAATAAGTGCTAATATGTTAAGACATATTTATTTAACAGAGAAGTATGGTAACGAAACCACCTATAAGGAGAAACAAGACGATGCTGTGGCTATGGCACATAGCGTCCAAACACAGCAACAACACTACGTCAAGCACGATTAACCCCGATTTGAAATCGTGGTCCAGGATCACAGCATCAGACCAGGATTTGAAATCGTGGTCCAGGATCACAGCATCAGACCAGGATTTGAAATCGTGGTCCAGGATCACAGCAGCAAACCAGGATTTGAAATCGTGGTATAGTATAGACATAGCATAGAATATCATTATAATACAGTATATTATAATTATATTTAGTCTCCGCCTGGCACAGCAGGTGTTTGATCATATACAGGCTTATTAGTAGGTGCCTCACCAGCATTCAATGCTAATTGGTCTTGATTAATTTTAAATCTACTTACATTAAATTTTCTTTTTTGTGCGATAATCGTATCTTCACTCCATATACCAGTCTTTTCACCCAATTTTTCTCTCATTTCAGCCATCGATTCAGGCTGCTCTTCTTGCCGTTTAGGTGAGGATGGTGGGTCTAAGAGACCAAAAAGTGCCCCGATTCCGGCTCCAACAACAACACCAGCTAAAGCTCCAAGAGGACCTAATTCTGCCCCGACTTCACCGCCGAGTTCCGCACCTTCACCAGCAGCTTCTAATCCTTCCGCAACTTCACCAGCCGTTTCCGCTGCCTCACCAAGTTCTCCCATCTCAATTCCTTCTTCGCCCTCTTCAGCAGCATCAGTTGCTAATGCGTTGGATATGGCTTTGCCAGCTGCCCTTGTTGCCATGGCAGTAGCTCCACTTGTAGCCGCAAATGTTGCTCCTCCAGCGGCACCAGCAATAGTTGAAGCACCTCTATTGCTCATACCATCTTGGCGTAATCCTGAGTAAGTCGCTTGTGTTACCGCGTTGGATGCTACTTGACCAACTGCCGCTCCAACTCCAAATTCAGTTACACCTAATGCTCCACCGACATCCATGCCCAATCCCGACATGATACCAGCAGTTGCCAATCCACTAACACCACCTTCGGTTGCCTGACCACCGATTGTATTAGTAAATTTACCATCAGGGTCCAGAGCTTTAAACAGGGCATTTGTTCCATAGGATGCCAATATAGATGCTGGTAATAACTTGAGATTAGCTCTGAGTTCATCTTGAACAGCACGTTTAAAGCTAGGTCCCTCTCTAGGCACTGCCTCCTTCGCATTGATGTCATCGCGTAGAGCCTGTTCTTTCTTTTGAAATTCTGCCAGTTGCTTCCGGCGTTCAGCTTTGGATTTGTTCAAAAACGCAGATGCTTCGTCATCACGGGTCATTACACCTCTAGCATTTGCTTCAATATCAACTTCTTTAACTCGTCGTTGAAATGGAGCAGATTTGTAATCAAATAGTTCTGGAGGTTCCTCTTCCTTCGTTTCTTCAAAGTCGTCCAAAGGTCTCTGTTCTTTTCGTGCTTTGACTAATTTCTCCTCAATGTTGGCAGCTCGCTTCTTCGGAATTCCACGCTCTTCTAATTGAGCATTTTTAATTTCACAGTACTCCTCTGCGATTTCATAATCATTGAAAACATAAAGGAGTTCAGTGTTATAAGTTCCATCTTCTTTTTGTGTGCGCTGATAAAAATGGGTCATAATGAATACACAGGTTCTACAGTAAGAATACGACTTTTTTCTTCAGCTTTAGACACTAAGTCAAAAGCTTCTTGATAAGTGTCAACATACACACGAAAATCCGCGCCCCATACGAAAAAACGTTTGATTTTGTATTGAGTGCTGTTCATGGTACTATTTTTTCTCCGTAGGTTTCGGTGATACTCAACAAGTGGCTCTCTGTAAATGTCGCTCATACATTTAGTTGATTCAATTATTGTCTTCTTTGAGTTCAGGATTGTCACGACGTTCAATAGCGGCTTTGCGACGCTCTTCTTTTACAGCCGCGTTATAGCGATTGCGCATGTACTGAACATCAGTTGTTCGTGCTGTGGCTTTGTTTGAATCAGTCATTAAGCTCCTGTGCTGGTAGATCTATTATACTGTGTCT
>WLWE01002958.1_pt1 | contig 10328 bp, 25 predicted proteins | sample 6718301 | NCBI WGS metagenome assembly WLWE01 (sample SAMN12718691, study PRJNA515312) | sponge metagenome | isolation source: marine sponge | host: Mycale hentscheli | place: New Zealand: South Island, Marlborough, Capsize Point | collected 2003-05-01 | reverse complement strand
TGCTCTTTACAGCTCCCGCAATTTTTTTGATTCCAGCCCTTAGTTTCTCTTGGCCGCTGTCGCCAAGGTGTACCTGTTTTACTATCATTTGATTTAATTATTTTTTACAAATATACAAAAAACCCACCATATAGGTGGGAATTTTTATCTTTTAAACCTTGATGCCACACTGTTCCTGTTGAGTGGATTTGATTTGGAGTCTCGGTATCCAGTCATCTGCTCTGGTGTAAAGTACCTAGGTCCGCCCTTCTTTTGATCTTCGCTTATCTTTCCCATCTTCACACGGTCGGCTACGCTGTATACGTCATCACCGCCTACCATGTCGCTGTATTTCTTGGCACGGTTGATGTCCCTGATCTCTCGCCTGGCTGACTGGTTGACCGCTAGGTTCTTGAAGAAGTTACCTCCCCTCATCTGCTCACGCTTTCTTTCTTTTAAGATTGCCTTTCTCTCCTCAAGCTCACCCTCAGTCTTTTGCTCTAGCCCACGACCGTAGGTCGCCTTTGCAAGTCGCTCTTCTTTCCTGAAACGACTTCTATCGCTTCCTGTATTATTATCTCTTTTACCCTTATTGGCATACTTAATCCTATCTCCCTTAAATACATCCCTCTTACCACGTGATGGCATTCGAGGATCCTCGTATGTATTGGCCTCTAAATCTGGCAGGTCTCTCTTTCTAGGTCGTTTCCCTAGTCTACCGACACCCTTAAATGGTAAGGGTACTATACCTTCCTCATCAAACTTCTCTAGTTCCTCTTTTTTGCCTGGCCCAGGTCCTGGCCCGATTCTTTTTTTTCTCTGAGCTTTGCTCTCACGATAGGCAGACTGTCCGAAGTTGCTCATACCTATGTCATCTCCTGCACCTATCTGCATGTCTGGATAAAGTGCAGCCATCTCTTCCTCACTGTAAGGAGAGTCTGATTGTCCTGCAGCCACGCTGTCTCCCTGTATGAAATCCTTAAGGTCAGTGCCATATGACTTATGGTAACTTCTTCCACGATTTATTCTTGCCTTATTTGCGGGATTGTCAGCGGCATATCTAAGGAAACCTACATTCTTCTTTCCCGCCTCTGACGGTTTGTCAGTGATCATATCTCCCACCTTGTATCCTGGGTCTCCTATATTTCTAATTGTAGAGACCTCCTGAGTGTCTGGATTTATAAAGTATTCAGGCTCTGCGTATCTCTCAGATAACTTATCAGTCTCTCCCTTCATGTAACTAATCACATCTTGTGGGATATCTCCCTTCCCTCCAGTTAACAGGTCGGATGGTAACTCCCCTCTTTTATATGCCTCTCTTAACTCAGGCCATGACGTTACCATGGATTCCCCTTGGGGGCTAATCTTTCCCATCTTGTCTGGGTTAGCAATCCTAGCCTTTGTTATAGGGTCGGTGGTGTCTGGTGAAAACCTGCTGCTTCGTGTGTATTTATTTATTGCCATGTCAGTCCTATCCTTATTATTAGTATGTTTAGATGAAACTCGTAGTCATCGTTGTCCTCGTCTGGCGTGTAGAACTCAAAGCCTACATTCATCCCAAACCTTATCCTGTTCTCTATAAACAGACGCCACATCTATCGCTTGTATAGCATGTGTATGTGACCCTTAAACTGCCTGCGTGACTCTGCGTCGTGGTGTGCGTCCTTCTTGAGTGCGTGTGCGTGATCGAAGTCATTCTTGGCGTCTGCCATCTTTCCATGGGCCGCCTCATAGCGTCCGTCTATCCTTAGCTTTCTCTCGTGAGAGTAGTCGTCCATCGACGCCTCTTTGTCTTGGTACTTGTCCATATCTATTGGTTTTCTTTTCGTTGTTTTTCTGATTCCCTGTTCAGCTTGTTTATCATCGGCTGATTTTTCTTCTGCTGACTTGCGTCCATCTGGTTGGCTGGAAGTACGTTGTTCTCTGGCCTAGATCCCATCTCCACCATGGAGTGAGGCATGTTCTTGAATGTGGAGTTCTTTATCAATGTTCCTATAGATTCTTTCAGCAGATCAGCATGACTAGATTTATACTGGTCGTTCTTCTTCATGTTGGTGACCGTCCTTGTCTTCACTCCCTCGTCCTTGTACTTGCGTACATCGATCCGCTTCTTGCCTCGCTCGATCTCCTTCTCGACCCCACCTTCAGTCCGTGTGACAGTCTTCTTGACCGTTCCGTCTTTACGAAACTTCTGTTTGATCTTGACGCCATTTTCATTTGTCTTTATAACTTTAGGCTCGCCTTTAATGTTAGTCCGAGTTACCCTTCTCTTAGGCTTGTCCATCGTAGATACCGATGAGTAGGCTCTCTTGCCAGCACCCTTCTCAGCACCCTTACTCTCGTCCCGTCTGTCCTTAAGGCTCTGTGTCTTCTTTCCGTTTCTTGCTCCTAGTGACTCGTCGAGTCTTGAGTTGTATCCCTGTTTCATGTCTTTAATATTATAGTACAAATATAAGACTTTTTTTTAGCTTGTCAGATGTGTGTAGCAATTGGTCAATATATTAAATAAATAAAAAATTTTCAAAAAAGAAAACAACCCCCCACCCCCCAAATCAAAACCAAAACCTATCGCTACGTCTGATTTTTTGCCGTTTTATCTGGCTAACTGACTGACGTACAGTCTGTTATCATTTAACGATGCCTACACCCCTACGTCTAATTACCTGACACTTAGGCAGTTAGATATATTTATGTAGGCAACCTATCTGTCTGTCTGTCTGACTGACTGAGATGTTATGCATGCATAACAATTGGTCGGTCGGTCGGTCGGTCGGTTGTTTATTATGCGTGCATAGTAATTGATTGGTCGGTCGATTTGTTATGCGTGCATAATATATGCATGCATAGTAAATGTTGATAAAATGACGAAATGTTCATAGAGGGCATTTAGAAGCGATTTAAGAGACTTTAGTATCTCGCTAGTATCATACCATTAAAACTTAGAGATATGAAAAAATCCAGTAATGACGGGGGCTGTAGAGCCGACCTTCCTATATGTCTATCTGGAGAGACATACATTCTATTTCACTTACACATTAAGAGAAAGAGAATAGCATATGCCGAAGTGAAACCTAATAAAAAACATAATCAATACTTGTTAATAAGAAATTAATTATAAGTGCTTGATTTACAATGGATTACAAAGCAAAGTAATGTCACACAAATGTGTCATGCTACGTATAACTACTTAGCACCCCCTACGTATTACTACTTAGATCGGTCTATGTAGTAACACTTATCTTTCAATATTAAATAAAAAAAGTCTTGTGAGAACGATTAAGTATTCCGAGATTTGATTCCAGATGCAAACGAGCATCGGTCTAAACTTAAAGACCAGTTAAAAGCGAAAGTGAATGAGATGAAAGGACATGGGGTTTACGCCCGACACTTAAAAAAAAAGAGTACGTGATAGGATGACACGTTTCCAGTAGCCGAAGTCCAGTAGGCGAAGCAAAAAGTTCCACTCCCCCATCGAGGGTATTAATATCGAGACTGGGTGATACCAGGTGGCTGACGAATAGCCGACCAAGATTGCCAAGACTCCTTCCAGGTGAGAGGGGACAAAGTTTTGACAACAGATAGAGGGGTGGTCGTGATTCAATGAAACCGAAAACATCAAAATTTACATTTGTGTGATGACACGTTAAACACATTCCTTTGAGGGTAGGTGGGATTGTAAAACCCTTAAATGTAGATTAGGTCGGAACGGTTGGGAGTAGGGGTTCGATTCCCCTACCGACCACTAATAAATAGAGTATCTATGGATAGCCAAACTATAATGAAAGGTAACAATAGTTTGTATGGGGTTCGATTCCCCACTACTCACAAGTATTAAATAACCAATAACAAAGGAGAGGGTACTACCTAAAGTGTACCAATTATTATGACGAGTTTTGAAAAACACATGAACATTGAATTAAGTGAACAAACAATGTCTTTTCTTGAAAATACATCTATTGAAGAACTTAAGAAAAAATCAAAGACTCTTGCCTTTCAATCTAAATGTCCCGTTGCAATGGTAGATGATACCCCCGAATTGCGTGAGGAATTAATGAATGCAAGTAAAATGATTGAATCATTTATAAAATTTACTAACCAATAAAAACAAATATCATGAAAGGAAAAAGAGCAACAAAAGGATTTCAGAACAGAAAAATGAACGATGAGACATACAAGCTACGTAGGTCAGTAATGGATATTATATATGAATTCAAGAACAGATATGACATACCAAGACAGACGATAAGAATAGTAGATAGAGTGAATGGAAAACAAACACATGAGGGGTGGCATAACGTAATCGGATACGCAGGTATGGGACAGAATTATGTACACATAAGAGGGGATTGGGCAAGTAAAAGTAGGAAGTCATTACTTCCACTTGTGGCTCATGAAATAGTACATTCGGTACTGTCCATAGGTCATGACAGTAAATGCAAATTGATGTCAGAATACATAGAGGATATGACTGAGTCAGAAGTATGGAAAGCATGTGACAAGTACTTCAACTTAAAATGCACATGCAAGTAATAACCAATGGGGGATGAAAGTCCCCCAATAAAAACAAATATCATGAAATCATTTAATCTAAAATCACAGTTAAACTTTAATGCAGAAAAGAAATTCGTTCCATGCTTGAATGAATACTACCAAGAACTTTCAGTCATAGACTTTGACGAAGTTTACGAGGGATATAAAATCACATGCTCAAAGGTAGAAAGTAAAAATAAAGATGGTCGTATATATTACGAGGCAAACTCAAATGTTGTCAGTTCGGCTAATGTATTTAAAACACTTGATGAGATGTGTGAATATATTAACGAATGGAAAAATGAACTAACCAATAAAAACAAATAATCATGGCAAGAACAGAAAAAGTAATGAGTGTAGTCACAATCATAATCATATCAATTATGATAACATTAGTGGCATATAATTCCATAGCACATGGAACGGACAAAGACGAATTAGTAATAACACATTAAAACAAATAGAGATGAATAAGATAGGACATGTATACCTACGTATCAATAAGAATTACGTAGCGACCGTAAGAAATTTAAATAGTCTATCTTCCTACCTGGACAAGGTAGGGGATATGGACGATAGCTTTGGAGAAATCGTAGAGGTATCAAATGTAGATGAATCATTCTTAAAAAAACTATACAGAATTGTTGATAGACATAAGGCAATACAGAACAATAAAAGTATAGGGATGCAGGTAGATGTTTACAGAAATCAAGGAGTCAGAGATGGTGTTGTGGTAGCGACAAGTAAGAATGGCTTCCTTGTTGAATACGAGATGCCTAACGGAACTACTGCATTGAACGTAGTAAAGTCATTACGAAGACCTGATGAGTACAAGACAATGACATACAAAAGAGCATTACAGTCACACGAATTTGGAAAGCAATTACAAGATGTAGAATTAATTAATAACCCACAAAAATAAAAATCATGAAGACACGTTATTTAAAAAAACTAATAGCATCAGACAAGTACAACCTACTTCGAGATGATGAAAGTCGTATCGGATACTTCCTATTGAGGATGAAATACAAGATACAATTACTACTAACCAAAGAAAACAAATAGAGTTATGAACACACAAGAGAACAATAAATTAATCGCAGAATTTATGGGTGGACAATATGTAGATGAATACCTAATAGAATTTGAAGATTTTTATGCAGTCAAAGAAATAGTTGAAGATGAATATTATTACACTAATTGCTTTGACTCTGATAATGAACTACAATACCACACCTCATGGGTTTGGTTGATGCCTGTAGTGGAGAAGATAGAATGCACTACAATAGATAACAATGATAATTCAGATAGCTTCTTTAATGTAATGATTGAGGTATTTGAATGTAATATAAATGGTGGGGATATATGTATATGCAAAAGTGGACACACTAAAAGAGATGCAACATACCAAGCAGTAGTAGAATTTATTAATCAATACAATAAAACGAAATGAAAAACTTAAAACAATTCAGCAGAGCATTACTTGAGAATGGTGGTGCAACATTCAACCTTGTATCTGGAGAACATCAGTTCAAGGGATACGCATACTCGATCTTCGGACACGAGAAGATACACAACACATTGGATGGTGGATTCACCATATCAGAGGTAGAGGATGCAGTAAGGCAATACATAAAAGAAAAGGGTGTAGAGTTATACTCGGTTCATAATCATCTTGGAGGATGGTTTGATAATGGTAAGTTAGTACTTGACATATCAAACGTAACGTCAGACCTACGCAATGCCGTTGTAAAAGGTCTACGCAACGGACAGAAGGCGATACACGACTTCAGATCGGGCAAGGACATAGACCTACCGAAAGGTCAGGGTGCGGGAACTATGACGCAGAAGGCAACCTACCTGGAGATGAAGATAGACGAGTTAGTTAGAAACCATAAAAACCAATAATGTTAACATACCTGCCTGACAATCAATCGATTAGCCAATAAAATGTTACGCCATGTTGGTTTTAAAACAGACCAACATCGGCTAACTACCTGACGATCAATCGTTTACAGACAATAATGTTGGAATGTTAGAAATATTACAAATCGTGGAGAAATTATATCTCCCCATAATAGTACTATATACATATATATTTTATTTTTTTCTCACAGAAGGGAAAAAACTAACATTCTAACATTTCACTAAAGAAACATAGTAATAACAAGGGATACAGAGATGTTGGTTCAAAAAAAAACCAACATTTCTTAACACCTTTCAACAAAAACCAACATCAATCAACACATTATGGATAGAATTATAGCAGAGATAAAGTTCAGACTACCTAACGGTAGGTCATGGTACATAACAAAGCAGCTGAACAATAAACAACACTTAAATGCGTTCATCAGGAAGATGATGCGAGACAAGAACTATGTATTGGACGAGATCTGGTACAAGTAATTTACTAACCAATTAAATTTATATAGATGAGAATTTTTGAGACGCTTTACTTTAAAGAGGTTATAGTACTGACCGACTGCATAGAGAAAGACATATATGACTTAAAAGGTAACTATACGTTTACTCTTGTTATAGGCACAGACCAGGATGGTATTGAGCAATCAATACCTACAGACATAGAGATTACGTTTAACGAATTAAATTTACACACATGAAAAAATTAATGATCAACATAGAGGAGAGTCCAAACGGATTCTTCTACGACTTCGACATGACAGACGGCAACAACATGATGTCATACTCAATGACGAAGCAGGAGATGAAGGACAACCTACTTGAGATGCTGTCGGATGACGAGGGCAGAGAGATCAATATGTCTGACATAAGAATCAAATTCAACGGAAAATTTATTAACCTTAAAGACTTATAGACATGAAAAGATATCAGTTAAAAAGATTCGCATTCGTACCATTCGATACATGGGAAGAAAAAATATCATACACGATAGATGAGGTATACTCGGATGATGTGTATTTGACAGACGACAAGGACTTCTTTGATAGATACAATGAGCAGAAAAAGTTTAAGCCAGACACAGAGATAAATATGTCTGTAGAGATAGAGTTCGATGAGTCAGACCTTGAAACAATCAAAAGACTATACGAGGTGACACATGAGTCTAAAAAGATCGAGTCTACATACATAAGAGAGCAACACTTCGGTGGTCATGAGGAGGGTGGATGGTACTACCACACCATGAGACTTGTACTGAACTCAGACGATGTTGAGATTGGGACAGACGAATACGGAGAAGGATACACACTACGTAAAGAGTGTTACGAGGGCGAGAATGAAAATTTAATAAAGCAGCATTACTGCTAAAACTAAAAACAAAGTCAAATGAAAAAGATAGATATAGAATACACAGACGAAAGAAACCTCGTCATATATGTCGGTCAATCGGTGTACGAGGCAGAGGTGGAGCATGAGGTAAGGGTAGAGAGGTTTGAGGTATCGTTCAATGGATTGAATGACGAGATAGAGTACGAGGATCATGAGTTCACGCACCTGAGACCTCACAACCTGATGCATGTAGAGGGCAGACGTAACATGACTGACGACATGCTTATGCAAGATATAGAATTAATAATAAATAAATAGATAGACATGAAGAAGAAGATAGAGAAACTACTTGAGATAGTGGAGAAGATAGAGTCGCTGAACAATCAGATTGACATACTGAACGACAACATAAAGATGTATCCAGACTATTGCGTACATTTGAAGGAGAGGGACAGACGATCTGCCGTAAGGCATAACGGACAGATAGCCATACTTGAGATGGACATCAGTCGGATAGCCAAGACCCTCACGACATGAGGGTGATGATGAGATACCTGACATATGTATGTAGAAGAAAAGACATAGACATCGATGACTTCTATAGGGTACAGATATCGAGTAGGCACATCATCCTGATAGGCAATCGGACTGACGAGATGATCGATCGGTATGGTGGGGATGACGTAAAGATAACGAGATACATAAATATATACTTAAGATGATGAAAAAAGATATAAAGGCAGAGATAATGGCACTACGTAGCACGCTGAAGGGCAAGCTATTTGATGACGCCCAGGTGCATAGTGATATATACGAACTAAATAAACTTTTAAATAAAATGGACACAAAAGAAAAGACACACACATTTGATGATTGTGATAACACTTATAGTGTTAATCACATACACTTGAGATCGATAGATGAGGAGGTGAATGATGAGTAAATTTCACATATGCTACATGATAGGTCACAACCTATGCACTGGCAAGACGATCAATGCGTTAAGTTACCAAGACGCACTCAAAAAGTTTGGTGAGGGTTGTAACATTTTATACATTTGCAGATTATGATAAACGGAAAAGCTTTCGTGATTAGGTTCACGATGAACGGAGAGGAGTCACTGACAAAGATACACTGCGAGGACGAGGAGATGGCGTTGAACTACTTCAACTTCTTCTTCGATACGGCAGAGCTGTTAGACATAGAGGAGAGTATCGTTCAGATACTCATCAAGGACTTAGAACCAAACTAATATGATGACACTTACAAGCATTGCGATATTTCTCGCATTCTTTTGGATGACCTACCTGGCATCATCCATAAGGGCAACAGCAGTCAGGATCATACTTATACCGACGGGTATGATAGGAATGATAGCGTCGGCAGTTTTATTTTTTATATCAATAATAATTTTAATACTATGAAGAATCTAATTTTAATTTTAATGATGGCCGTATCATTCGGCTCAATGACACAATCGATAGAGGATCGATTCGTATGGACAGACAAGAAGGAATACCTATGCACAGTCGACGAAAAGGACAAAGCGATAGACCTATGCAAACAACTTTACAAGTTAAAGTTTGGTGTTGATTCCAGAAATAAAGTAGAACACGAGTCAAAAGTTCCTGTCTTTTGGATCATGGTATCCCCTGACACCAAGTCAAAGATTGTAACAATCTATTGCATAGAATACAACGATCAGTATGACGTGGTGTACAAGGAGTCAAAGAACAAAGACACCTACTTTTTTTCCATCGAAGACTATGATGGAGAGACGTATGATCTTTTTTACACTAAACAATGAAGGCGTGGGACGACCTGGTAAACGACCAGACCAAGCAGATGTACTGGACAGAGGATAGCGACTGGTATGTCGACATGGGTGTTAAGATTGAAAAGTTCCACAAGGATGGACGTATCGAGTTACACAACGTAATGACACGCAACGACAAGTACGAACCGATCACAGAGGACAACAGATGGGACGAGATATACCCAATATTTGTCAACGAGGGATGGATGAAAGGATGCTGTCAGTTGAACGTGATGGTACACAACGAGAAGTTAAACCGAATCAATGACGTTATGAGGCGATACATAAGCTCAAGGAATGAGCGTATGATCGAGCAACTACGGGAGAATCGCATATTTGTGCAAAAAAAAATCAACAAATACCGTAACTTATTAACAAAATATTCGTAATATTGTAAACCCTAATTTAATTTAATATGCACTGGAGAAATTTAATGAAAGACAACAAGTACCTAGGCTCATGGGACTTGGAAGTCAATGGAAAATATGAGCCACGTATGGTGACGATAGAAAAGATCTATCAGGGAGACTTCGTTAGCGAGTTTGGAAAGGAAGAGAAGGTCTTCCTCAATCTCAAGGAGTTCGACAAGCCAATGATCTGTAACCGATCAAACTTTAAGAGGTTGGAGAAGTTCTTCGACACCTTCGACTTCAATCAGTATGTCGGCAAGCAGATCGTCCTGGCTACAGAGAAGGTCAAGTCACCCCAGGGCATGGTGGACGCACTGCGTTTCAGCACCAGGCCACTGCCAAAG
>WLWE01002938.1_pt1 | contig 10373 bp, 11 predicted proteins | sample 6718301 | NCBI WGS metagenome assembly WLWE01 (sample SAMN12718691, study PRJNA515312) | sponge metagenome | isolation source: marine sponge | host: Mycale hentscheli | place: New Zealand: South Island, Marlborough, Capsize Point | collected 2003-05-01 | reverse complement strand
TTGCATGGGGCGATGGTACCCGCATTCCAGCAGGCGGCGAAACCGCTCTGGAGAATGAGCAGGGACGTAAGCCCGTGCAGGGGCAAGGCGTCACCGCCGGAGCGCTCAATACTGCTTTTTTCGAGGTGCTGCTGGCTGAGGATGAAGGCCCGTTTGTGATCCGCGAGGCTGGGTTGTTTGATGTGGACGGCGACATGATCGCCATCGCCTACTATGACCCGCCAGTAAACAAGCCGCTCAATACCGTCTCCGCGCATCTGCGTATAAACGTGATCTTCTCGGACCTTGAGAACCTGATCATCCGGATCGATGCCAGCAACGCTTTCGTGTCGGTAGAGCGCACCCTGACAGCGGGAAAAGGCCTGAAAGGTGGCGGCGATCTGAGCGCGGATCGCACGTTGGAGGTGGACTTTGCCACGCAAGCTGAAGCTTTGGCAGGTACACGCGATGACAAGGTCATTTCACCGTTAGTCGTTGCTCAAGCACTGAAGCCCCCAACGGTCACAATTCTAACCTCCGGCGCAAACGCCACCTACGTAACGCCAGAAGGTTGCAAAGCTATCCATGTCAAAGGCGTCGGCGGCGGTGCGGGAGGTGAAACGCCATCGATCACGACGAGCGGGAAGGATCGTTTTGGCCACGCCGGTGGCGGCGGTGCCGGGTTTGAAGCCCTGCTAAGGCCAGATCCATTGCAGGAGTTCACCTATACAATTGGTGCAGGTGGTACTGGCGGCGGTTTCACGGCGGGAACCCACGGAAGCTCCGGCGGCCAGACCAAATTTGGGAACATGACCGCGAAGGGCGGCACAAACACCGTAGTCGGATCGACGGCGGAAGCATCGGGTGCGGACATTAACTATCGCGGGTCTCCGGGCATTCAGTACTTTTCTGCTGGCGGCAGTTATCCACAAGTGCCGGGTGGGTCGATATTCGGGCCATCGGACTCGCTCAGTAACAGTTCTGGTGGTGGGCAAAGGGCCACGGTTCCCGGCACCGGCGGCGCAGGCGGCCTCAGCCGAGGTGGCAGTTTTCCAGTGGATCGCGGCGAAGACGGCGCTGACGGAATGATCGTTGTTACGGAGTTTTACTAATGAAATGTATCGCTGAAATCACCGATGGTTCTGTTACAAACCTCGCCAAGATTGCGAGTGACGCGCCCATCCCGGATGGGTGGGTTGACGGTTCTGGTGTCGCTCGTATCGGCGATACATATGACGGCGAAACGTTCACGAGGCCTGCCGCTCCGTTGATCCCATTCGAGGACGCAAAGGGAGAGGCTTTGGCGGAGGTGAATGCAACGCACGCCGGGTATCTGCGCCAACTGACGGAACGTGCCACGCCAGAAGAGCGGGACACATGGCCCGCGAAGAGCGCGGCTGCAACAGCCTACTTGGCAAATACGGCCACGGATGCCCAGAGCGCGTTTATTGAAGCGGCGGCGTCACGCAGGGGCATTGCGCCTGCGGAGATGGCTCAGATCATCAGCACCAAGGCAGACGCATTCCTTGGCTATATCGGTCAGGCTGAAGCGCTTTGCGAACCGGCGCGCGTCGCCGTTAAGGCCACAGCCACCCACGACGCCCTGCAAGCCGCGCTGGAGGCGTTCCGGGCAGAGGCACAGGCAGCGTTTGATGCGCTAACCGGAGGCTAATCCCTTCAAGGAGGTCACAGGGTGCGGAAACACCCTGCAACACGGGGAACATTCGAAGGCACCCCGCCGACCACCAAAGGCTTTTGGCCGCTCCCACCCTGATCAGGGAAGCGGAATAGAGGCACGATTCTAAGTCCGATGAAAAGAGAAAACTTTCACCCCGTTCAATCTATCCTCCCAGTTGCGCCGTGGCTGGGTGGAAAACGAAATTTGGCCAAGCGCATCACCGCCATTCTGGACCGCGAACCGCATCAGACCTATGCCGAACCTTTTGTTGGTATGGGCGGGATTTTCCTGCGCCGCACCCTGCGACCGCGCGCCGAGGTGATCAATGATTTTGGTCGCGACGTTAGCAACCTGTTCCGCATCCTTCAACGCCATTACCCGCAATTTATTGAGGTGCTGCGTTTCCAGCTCACCACTCGCGCTGAGTTCCTGCGGTTGGTGGATACCGACCCGAACACCTTAACCGACTTGGAGCGGGCGGCGCGGTTTCTTTATTTGCAGCGCACCGCATTCGGGGGCAAGGTTTCAGGCCGAAATTTTGGTGTCAGCAAGGATAGGCCGGGCCGCTTCAACCTGACCACGCTGGAACCCATGCTGGAAGATTTACACAGCCGCATGGCAGGCGTGGTGATCGAATGTCTGGACTACGCCGAGTTCATCCGGCGCTATGATGGTTCTGCCACGCTGTTCTATCTCGACCCGCCTTATTGGGGCAGTGAAAATGACTACGGCAAAGAGATGTTCGCCCGCGAAGAGTTTGACCGCATGGCCGACCAGCTCGGTGGGATCAAGGGCAAGTTCCTGATGTCGATCAACGATGTGCCCGAGATCCGCGACATATTTTCGGCCTTCCGGATCATACCCGTCGAGACCACGTACACCATCGGCAAATCAAACGACGCACGCGGGACGCGGGCCGAGTTGCTGATGTCGAATTTTGAATGGGGCGGCAAATGATCCCTGTCGATCAAGAGCATTCGCACGATCCGGAAAATGGCTCAGTGGGCGGTTGCTGCCGTTCCGCAGCCTTGGTCGAAAAACACAGCCGTCGGAAACGGCGTTTCTTTCCCTAAATGATGCGCCATTGCTATATTCAATCGACTTTCAAGTCTTAGAGCTTGGCAGATAAGTCCCTCGGGTGTATTCGGTTGGCATCCCCAAAATTTAAGAACGTCATTTGGTAGCAGCCGCTACCATAATGCCCTGCGCCCGCACATGCGAGGAAAGTTCCAGATGAACGAGACGATCTCGACAGATGGAGTAAGCTCATGCCAGTCGCTTTTCATAAGGGCATCGGGACAATTGAAAACCTGAACGGCGGACGGCCTGTCGAAGTGGCTCAAGCTTCGACCGTGGCAATCGCTTTCACCGCACCCGACGCCGACAACACCAAGTTTCCGATGGATCAACCGTTGGGCTTGGTGGGCGGCGCTGAGATACTCGAAGGAATGGGCACAACCGGCACCGGGCCGGATGCCTTTGCACAAATCTTCGCGGAAGGTACAGGCGTTAATGCCATTGGCGTGCGTGTTGAAGAAGGCGCAGACCTCAATGAAACCATCGCCAATATCGTTGGCTCCGCGGGTGCGCAGACTGGCGTGCATGCTTTCAAAGCCGCACAATCTGAATTAGGTCTTACACCGCGCCTGATGCTGGCACCGGGCTTTACGTCCCAGCGCATCGACAACGGTCGCAACCCGGTTGTTGCCGAAATGCTGAGCATTGCTGAAAAGCGCCGGGGCATGATCCTTGCCGACGGTCCAAACACGACCAAAGAAGCCGCGCTGGAATATCGTCAAGATTGGGGGTCACATCGTATCTACATGACCGACCCAGCGGTGAAGCGCTATGTGGGTGGGCAAACCGTTGTGAAGCCAGCCAGTGCTTCGGTCGCCGGTATCACTTTGCGCGTGGATAAGACGCTTGGCGTTCACCATTCCCCATCTAATCACGAATTCCTAGGCATCACCGGCATCGCACGTCCAATCGAATATGCCGATGGAGATCCCGACACCGAAGCGGATTTTCTGACCCGAAAGCAGATCTCGACTATCATTCGCGATGGTGGGTTTCGTCTGTGGGGTAACGAAACGACCTGGACAGAACCGCTTAACAAGTTCTTCCCCGTGGTGCGCGTGCACGACATCATTATGGACAGTGTGGCGCAGGCCCATCGTTGGGCGCAAGACAAGCCGTTCTCAACCCAGCTCATCCTTGACATTGCCGAAACCGTAAACGGGTTCCTACGCACCATGCGGGCGGCGGGTTGGACCATTGGTTATGAAGTCTGGATTGATCCCGCGCTGAACACCAAAGAGACTTGGCTGAATGGCGATCTCTATGTGTCCTATGACAGTGAAGCTCCTGCGCCGCTGCAACGCCTGATCTTCCAGTTCAACCGCAACACCAACTACTACGATGAGCTGGCCCGCGAGGCGATCAGCGAGGTCGGGCGGCTGGCTTAAGGCCGCTGATCCTGTCCTGATAAGGAGAGACACATGACCCAGGTTCTTCGCAAGTTCAACGCTTTCGTGGAAGGGTATTCCACCCACCTCGAAATCGAAGAAACAACTCCGCCCAATGTTCGCGACCAGGTGGAAACCATCAAAGCTGGCGGTTTGCTCGCTGAATATGATGTGGCCCTTGGTCTGCAAAAGCTGGAAGCTTCTATAAAGTTGAATTCCCGCCAACGTGAATTGATGAAGCATGCAGGTCTCGCTCCCGGTATTCACCGGATGATCACCTTCCGTGGCGTAGGTGTTTCCGAGATTGATGGCAGCAGTCAAAACGAGGTAATGAGCCTCACCGGCCGCTTGAACATGGATCAAGGCAACTGGCAGGCGCAATCAACGGCAATGACCGAGTACAAGATTGGTTCGATCCTCTTTTACAAGCATGTCGTGAATGGTTCGGTCCTGCACCACATCGACCTGAAGAACTTCATCGGGATTGTAGACGGCGTAGATCACTGGGCTGATATGCGTAGCGGTCTGGGCTTTTAGCTTTGAGCGCGGGGTAGAGCAGCGGTAGCTCGTCTGGCTCATAACCAGAAGGTCGCGGGTTCAAATCCCGCCCCCGCAACCAGTTTCAAGCGCTTTTCAATGGGCGCTTTATTGCAAGGAAATCCGGTATGACCGAAACACCCGCCGTTCCCAAAATTGAATTTGCCCCGAATGACCGGCCCCGGTTCCGCGATGTGCCGCTGGATTTTCCGCTGCTGGTGGATGGCGAAACGGTCGATACTGTTACCGTCCGTCGCCTGACCGCCGCCGAGGTTGGAGAAATGCAGGATGCGATGGGCGTCGATGGCTTCCAGTTCGAGCGTCTGATGGCCGCGTTTACAGATCAGCCACAAGAGGTTCTGGACGCACTGGATCAGGACGATTTTGCGGAGGTATCGGAAACTGTCCTTGATTTTTTGCCGGAACGAATGCGGGCGGAACTGATCGCCGCAGGCGAACAGATGGAAGCAATAATGCAAGCAAAGATCGAAGCTGCCACCAAAGACGCCAACCCCGTGTTGTCGCCCCCTGGCGACGGCTCGTCGCCAACATCGCCTACGCCTTCAAATGGGACCGAGACCAGCTCCTGAACGATTACTGGGACAACCTCTTGTCCTGGCATTCCGAGATAGAGCGCATCCACAAGGAAATGCCGGACCATGAGTGATCTCAGCTTCTCCATGTTGCTCCGTCTGATGGACGGCTGGTCCGGCCCGGCCGACAAGGTACGCAACTCCATGCGCCGCCTGTCCAATAGCGCCAAGACCATGCAACGGGATCTGGGGCGCAAGGTCAGGACTGGGTTCAGCGAGGCGCAATTGGAAGCAGCGCTGACCCGATCCGAGGTGCGGATTTCAAAGCACCGCCAACGCCTACTGGGTGCCAGTGCTATGTTGGCCTCGGTCGGCGCACCGGTCATTCAGGCCGGGAACTACGAAGAACGACTGATCGACTTCGCCAACCTTGCCGAGATTGGCGAGGAACGCGTTAAAAAGCTGGACGAACAGCTCGACGCGCTTCGCAAAACCACAGGACAGTCAAAGCTGGGCGCCCTTCAGGGGCTTGAGGTCTATGTCGGTAAGGGCATGGGATTGGATGAGGCTTTGGCCGGCATGGAAGCCACCGGCAAAGCGGCAAAGGCCACCAAATCAGCCATGGGTGAGATGGCCAATTCCGGTTTCGCGGTCATGGACAACCTTGATATTGCACCTGACAGCCTGCGCAAAGCTTTCGACATCATGGCGAAATCTGGCAAGGAAGGGTCGTTCGAGCTGAGCGCGATGGCGCGCAAATTCCCCGAGATCACCGCCGGTGCCAAATCCCTCAAGATGGAAGGTCTGGACTCGGTTGCATCCCTTTCGGCCGCATTGCAGATCGCCATGAAAGCCGCCGGGTCCGAGGATCAGGCCGCCACCAATATGACCAACTTTCTGGGCAAGATCACCGCGCCCGATACTGTCAAAAAGTTCCGCGAGTTCGGCAAGCTCGGCGTTGATGTTGAAAAGGAAATGCGCATCGCGCTTGAGCGCGGTGCCGATCCACTCGAACACATGCTCCTGGTCATCGAAGAAATGACCGGTGGCGACGCGTTCAAGATGGGTGAGCTCTTCGCCGATAAGCAGGTTCTGGATTTCCTGCGCGCCATGATCCCTAACATGGAAGAATATCAGCGGATCAAACAGACCGCGCTCGGCGCTGATGGTGTCATTGATAAAGACTTCGAAGAGGTCATGAAGGGCTTTAACGAAGAATGGCGTCAGCTTAGGAATTCTGTCTCATCCCTGACCACAAAATCCGGGGTGTTGCTTCCAATTTTTACTGACATCATGAGCCAGATGCGCATGGGTGTCGAAACCGTTGCCGAATGGACAGCCGCCAATCCCGAACTGACCGAGACGCTTGTCAAAGGTGCCGCCGCACTTCTGCTCTTTGGCGCTGGAACACGGGTGATCAGTTTTGCCTGGGCGGTAATGGCAGGCGGGTTACTGCGAACAGCGGCGTTGTTTTTCAAGTTCAATAAACAGGGCCGGAATGTTGCAATTCTGGGTCGTGGTGTCAGCCTTTTGACGCGTGGCGTTGGCGGCCTCGGCCGAGCGCTTGGCAAGCTTGGGCTTCTGCGTGCGTTGACCCCAAACTTCGGGCCAGCATTAGCGAATTTTTCGGGCTTTCGAACTAGCGCAGCGTCAGAAGTCACGAAGCTGTCCCGCCATGTGAACAGCCGATCGATCGCCATGCAGCGCAGCCTATCGCGCGTAAGATGGAAAGCGCTTGGCACCGCCGGCTTGGTTTACGCTGCGATGAGCTCTATTCCAGACGATCCAAAAGACCTTCAAGAATTCCAAAAGAAGAACGCCGAGGCCATGGAGAGGGGCTTTAGAAAAACACCGGTGATCAGTCAGATGATGGGTGCCTATGATTGGATTTTCGAGAAAGTCCATGGGAAACCCCCGCCTTCTGCAACTGCGCATTTGGAGCCCAAATTGAGTACCGCACCAAGCGCCAGCCCTGAAGTTGTCGATTTGATCGCGGAGCAAAACGCACTGAAGGCTGAAATTCGAGCCTTGGAAAGCAGGCTTGCGCAGATCAAAGATGGGCCTTTGTCGGCAACGTTAAAGCAACCTCTGCAACAGGAGATGGCTGTGCTTCAGTCCGATCTTGCGGAAATCGGCAACGAGATCCGCACGGCTGGTGCAATCAACGCCGGTTTGGCTCCGATCACTCAGGCTATCCGGAACGGCATGGAAAGCGGTCTCAGTGTAACCAGTTCCCTGCGACCGAATGCGCGTCCTGGCAACGGTGAATTAGCTGCCGTCAGTTTCCAGAACAATCCGCAATTGGATGTGAAAGTCAGCCTGGACATGCCGGTTTCCATCACGCGCGAACAGCAGATCAGCAATCAGGAACTGGCCAAGCGCGCTGGCGAGCAGGTTGGTGCCGAAACTGAACGGGCAATCCGTCGCGGCCTCGATGACGCCGCGCTGGCGGAGTAACGTCCATGTTGTTTGCTCTTGGTCCCTTTCGTATCGCACTGGACACGCAGGCATTGGAACGTCTGGAAGACATCGAGGACGTGCGGATCGCGCCGATGAACCGCGCTTTGACCATGCCAACAAAACAGTTTTTGGGGCCGGGTGATCGCAACATTGTCCTGGACGCGACGATTTACAAAGAAGTTCTGTCGCCCGGTGGCCCGGCTCAGATCGAGCAGATGCGCCTCTGGATGCGCAATGGATTGCGGATGCCTCTGATTTCCCGATCGGGACATTTCTACGGGTTCTATCTGATCCAGCAGATCGCCGCCGAGAAGACCCATGTGCTGCCCAACGGCACCTTCCAGAAGATCACAACGCAAATCACGCTGACCCGCGCGCCGAGCGGTTTCAGCATCTTCGGCATTCAGGTGTTTTGACATGACCGCTCCGCTTCCCTTGTTCAACGTGCCGCTGCTCAAAGAAATCGAGCAACTGGCTGTGGAACGGGCGAAGCTGGTCGATCGCATCAAGGACCTGCCACCCACATCCCATCGCAGTATCGCGCTTCAGGAACGTCTCAAACGGCTGACATGCCGGGCACTGAAAGCTGAATGCGCCCTATCTGAAAAGGAGACAACCCATGGCTAACCCAATCATGAAGCACTTCGAATGCGCGCATCTGCCCGAGCATCTCCAGGATGTCAGCGCCCCGATCGCTGATCTGGCTGAGTACCTGGACGACACTTTGCCCGATGGGCCTGAGAAGTCGGCCGGGCTGCGCAAATTGCTAGAAGCAAGGGACTGCATGGTCCGGGCGGCGGTTCCTTAAAGGAAGGTCAAGGGGCGCGGTAACGCCCCTCAACACGGGGCCGAAATTCTCACAAGCGACCCCGCCGACCAGCCGAAGCCTCAAGGTCGCTTCCACCCTGTACAGGGACGGCCAGACTGAGGTGAGTCGCCCAAATGAGGCAAGAGGAAATCCGATGCACGCAATGTGCAAAACTGTTATTCAAGATGGAGCCGGACGGGCTGCAGGGCACATTGCCCATCAAATGCCCGCGTTGCCGGTCCATCAATATCATGAGGCCAGCGCCGAGCCCCAAACCAGAGCACCCCGAGTGCGATGGAAAGGAGGCCCCATGTGGCTGTTCATCCCACCGCAAAACATGACGAGTTTCTCGGCATCAGCCTTTGTGCAGGCGTCGGCGGACTTGACCTCGGACTGCACATCGCAGAACCCGGATATCGAACTGTATGCTTTGTCGAGCGAAACAGTTTCGCCGCGGCCGCTCTCGTGGCGCGGATGGCAGATGCGTCCCTGGCACCGGCACCTGTCTGGGACGATCTCAAGTCCTTCGACGGCCGACCATGGCGCGGCCGCGTTCATATCCTTACTGCCGGTTATCCCTGTCAGCCGTTCACACTCTCGGGTCTCAGAAAGGGCGAGAACGACCCCCGCCACCTGTGGCCGGATGTCGCGCGCATCACGGGCGCGATCGCGCCCGAATGGGTCTTCTTTGAAAACGTGCCCGGCCATCTCACCCTTGGCTTCCAAGACGTCACCCGAGACCTTCAGGCAATGGGCTACCGGGTTGCAGCGCGCGTCGTATCGGCGGCGGAAGTCGGCGGGTCGCATACCCGCGAAAGGCTCTTCATTCTGGCCCACACCGACCTTCAAGGGATCAGGCAATCGGGCCTGCATCGTGGGATCGCCAGCCGGTATCCAGTTCAAAACGGACGAGAACCAGACAGGCAGTCAGGTCGGGATCAAGAACGCGGCCAGCGCCTGGACGTTGATGTGGGAGTTGATGATGGCCGCAGGTTGGACGCCCCAACCATTCCGCTCTTCCCACCGCTTCCGGGTGATCTTGATCAATGGGAAAAAATACTCGACCGATCCGCTGCGGCCGGTAACGGAGTGGTTCCTCTGGCTGCGGCGCATGCGTATTGCGCTCTGCGAACTGAACTTGGACAACAGCGCTTTGGGTAGATCAGCGCAGCAATCAACCATGTGAAGGGGGGTCGGAGTAGCCGACTGAAATTATGCCAGAAACGTACCGCACGATAGAAGGAGACACGATCGACGCCATTGCCCACCGTCACTATGGGCGGCACAACGGTACGACCGAGGCCATACTGGAAGCCAATCGTGGGCTGGCGAAACAGTCCATGATCCTCCCAGAAGGCCTTGTACTGACTCTGCCTGACATTGATGCCAGTGAGCCGATCAGAACGGTGAAGCTCTATGATTGAAGCCTTGCTCAGTCCTGGCGCACTCACGCCGATTTTTGAACTCTACGTCGATGGAAAGCCTTTCCCAGCCGCGCGTGTTATCCGTATCGAGGTCACCGACGCAGCCGGGTTTGAAAGTGATGAGTTGACGCTGACGCTTGACGATGCGCCTCCCCAGATCGCCAGACCGAGAGAGGGCGCTAAATACGAACTGAGGTTGGGTTATCGGGAATGGGGGCCTCCGTTCTATGTGGGCACCTATGTCTTTGAGGAGATCGAGCGCAACGGTTATGATCGCACGCTGACCCTGATCGCGAAAGCAGCTGACCATGCTGAAACTCTTAAAGAGCCGAAGACCCGCGCTTGGGAAAACACTTCGTTTGGGGATATGGCAGGCACCATCGCTCGTGAGCATAACCTGCAACTGGCCATTTCTGACGCTTTGGCAAAACACCATATTTCCTACGCGGCTCAAACCGAGGAAAGCGATCAGCATTTTATGACCCGCTT
>WLWE01002937.1_pt1 | contig 10375 bp, 9 predicted proteins | sample 6718301 | NCBI WGS metagenome assembly WLWE01 (sample SAMN12718691, study PRJNA515312) | sponge metagenome | isolation source: marine sponge | host: Mycale hentscheli | place: New Zealand: South Island, Marlborough, Capsize Point | collected 2003-05-01 | reverse complement strand
GATAGGCGCGTTGGAGCACGGAACCCCCGACCCGTTACCCGTCTCCTTGGAGAAGCGTGCGAGAGGAGTCGCGTGCGTGGTGCACTGATATCGACTGTCAGAGTTTTGGAGGATGCCCAGGACACGGTGGCGGGCTCTGCTGAGCCGCAGTGTCACAGCGAGTATGCACGAGCGAACGAGCACAACGAAGCTGAGTGGATTCGGGCAGCACCAACTCAGGGTCATGTTGTGCGACTAGCAAATTATCTCTGCGCCCCTTCGCATGTTGACTCGCCACAAGTACAACTGCTGCCGTGGTCGCTGGTCACAGAAGCTCTTCATACGGGAATGATCAGGGTGCGCTCAACGTCTACTGTGTCACGAGAATTTGTGGGACCGGATGATGTGGCCCGAGCGTTGATCGCTGTGGGAATAGCTGACGAACCCGCGCGAGTTGCATCGACACTCCCTGGACTGCGATTGACGCTCAAGCAGTTGACTGATGCCGTCAGTGACGCTCTAGAAGCGAGTGGGTCTTTGCGGCCTACGGTGAGTTTCGGTGGGGAATTATCGACCGGCCCGGTGCTTGTGGGAGATTGGCTCTCTCGTAACGGATGGTCAGTGTCGATCACTGCGTTCGAAGTGTCGTCGATAATTACTCAGTGGCTCTCCGAGCAGGCCTCGATACTCAAGTGACGGGCCTGCCTAGTGCTTAGATTGATGTGGACCCACATCAAGGAGGTGTGACGTGCACGCTTTGTTCCTGATCTTGTACGTCACGTTGCCCCTGCTCACCCTCTGGCGGACCCGAAGCATTGCTTGGACGGTCGTGGCGATCTTCGCCTCCGTCTCGGTCCTCGGTCTGACGCTGAATTGGGTCGGGAACACGTTCTTCGCGCCGAACTGGGTTCAACTTCAATGGGTGGCTCTCGTGGCGCTCGGAGCCCCAGTGCTGGTGGCTTTTCTCACGCGACCCCGGCAACGCGCTCCGATCCGACACCAAGCGATCGCGGTTGGTGCACCCGTGCTTGCGCTGGGCTCCTTTTTCGCGATAGCCACGACATGGTGGACACAGCAACCTGCCTACTTGTCACCCGTGGGTTTCCTGATGGGACATGCGACAGCGGAAGACAATGCCAAATGGCTAGATTTCGCGGCATTCATGGCTTCGGGTGGTCCGATCGAGCAGTCGGTGCCGATGGGCGGGCCACTACAACTGTTTCTCGTGGTTGTCGCCACTTTTGCGGCCGTAGTCTCTCAAGTCACGCTCGGTGGCGTTAACGAAGTACTGGTAGCCGCTAATTCAGTGATCTACGGGCAGTTTGCACTGGTTGTCCTCGCTCCCCTCGCCCTTGCTCCTCTTGCGGAGGTCAGGTTGCGCCGACCCGCTCGGGACGCGACCCGGGGGTTCGTCCGCATCCCGTGGCCGTTTATCTGGATCGGATCACTTGTCCTGGTTTCCGCGGTCCTCATGCTCACCGCCTACGGGCATCTGACGTTGCAGTTCACCATGTTGGTTGTTGCCTTGTGGGTGGCCATCTATCTTGTTCGCTCTCCCATCCCGGGAGCCACCTTCTGGGCGTCCCTCGCGGTCGCCGCCAGCATGACAGTGTGGTTTCCGATGGCGGCCATCTCTGTCCTCGTGCTTCTCGGCTGGATGGTGGTTTTGGCCATCCGGTTGGTACGCGGAGACCGCGGAGTGGCTAACTGGGTCTACGTGGCTGTCACGATTGTTGCGGCAGTTGCCCTGCTGGACCCACTGCGCTCCGCGTTCGTCTTCTTGTTCGGCATCGTTCCAGCTGCGGCGGTGGGTGGATTCGGGGCAGGAGGCGGAGCCACGTCGACTGCCGTCTTCCCGGTGGTCACGAACCTGACTGATTCGGACCTATTTGCTGCCAGCGGCGGAACGGAAGTGACGACACCTCTGCTGATGGTCCTTGCTGGTGTTGCCGCTCTCGGTGCCAGCGCGGTGGTGTCACGGCAAGGAACCGATCGAGGCTATGTCCGACTGATTCCCCTTCTACTACTTGCAGGTTTTGCCCTATCGCTGAATGTTTTGGATCAGTGGGCGACCGGGGGAGCGCCGAACTACGGGTCGTACAAGTTCACATTCATGGCAGTCATTGTCATTGCTGCTGCAACCTTGCCGGTGTGCATGATGGCTCTTGACCCTCGTGCTCGGGGTATGACGGCGACCCGGTGGGTTGGTGTGGGTGTCGTAATCATCGCCTTGGTGGTCGATCCACTTCTCGTTCGATCCGTGGCGGCAGCACGGCCGGAGCAGTGGTCGCCACCCATTCCGTTTGATAATCCGCGGAGTTACTGGTGGCCGGCCGAAGTGAACGGCACCTCAGACCAGCCGATCTCCCAAAACCCGATTGGCTGCGTGTACTTGCCGGCCGATGCCAAGGCACCGTCGGCAATCCTCGAATCGCGATTGTCTGACCCCCAGCGTGTCTACTCATGCACGAGGCTGCTGGCGGGCCTAGCCGGAGAGGATTGGAACGCTCAACCAATGGTGGACTGGTTGCGGCGTGAGTGGCTCACCAACACCCGGGCCTGGACTGACGTGTACGGGTACTTGCAGAGGATGCCCGATTCGGTGCTCGACCGGCCTGTCATCTTGCTGGACGATGGCAGCAACGTAACCGGGTTGGAGTCGATGCGGAGCTTGCTGGGTCGTTTCCCGGCGGAGGCCGGTCAGCGCTGGTAGGAAGCAGCTTGCGAGTCCTGTGTGCGCGTGAGGATGTCGTGATAAGCGGCCTTCATGCCCTCCGGGAGATGAGTGGTGGCGTGGACACCACTCGAAGGTGTCAGACGAAGATCAAGGGCCTGAGCCCCAGCACTGGGATGACTTCCGTGTGCCACGGGGATTCGTCTCCGTGTCACCTGGCCCATCATGTGGATTACTTGACCCACGGTGGTCGGTTGGCCAGAGGCAATGATGACTGTCCGGGTTGAGCTACTGCTCTGCCCCGGCGGCTTCTGGGTCTGTGCCAGTACTGCGGCTGCGGCATCGTCCACGTAGATGTAGTCCCTCATGGTGTCCAGAGGAACGAAGATAGAGATCGGCTGTCGATGAATGGCGGCGAGTGCCAGACGCGAGATCAGCCCTTGAAGTTTGTCGAGGTTCTGGCCGGGGCCATAGAGGTTACTGAAACGACCAATCACCACCCGGCAGGTCGCCGATAGTTCGGTGGCGGTGCGAACTTCCTGCGCGAATTTCAAATCACCGTACGGCCCAAGGGGCGCAGGTATCGATGACTCGGTGAAGGGTGGGTTCTGAGATCCGGCGAAGACACCACCAGCCGACGAGGTGAGAAAGAAGAAACCATCTGCCCTGGGTGGGTTTGTGCGGATGGCAGTCAACAGAGATTCCAGTGGGCCAAGTTCGGCCATGGCGATATCCCTCGGACTTGCGACTGTCGCGGCACCGGCCGCCCACAGAATGTTCCACGCTGTCACGCCAGCTTGCTCACGGAATCTCCTGTACTCGCTGACGAGGCAATCAGAAGCCTGCGGGCTTGACCAGGGGATCGGCCGTGACATGAAAAGGTCGTCGGCTGTGGAGGATTGGCGAATCTGCCGGATGATCGCGCTGCCGAGAAGTCCACCCTGACCGATGACCCAGGTGGTCATTGCGTTTCGGATTCGCTACCGAACGTTTGAGCAGGATCGCGGACCACGACGTACAGCGGTTTGCCAAGAGACATGTTTGTGGCGGCACCGATGTATTGCGCGATGATTCCGAGACTCATCATGACGGCTCCACCCACGACCATCAAGGCGATGAACATCGATGCCCATCCACTGACCGGCAGATCGACGGCGATCGACTGGTAGAGAACCCACAAAGCCGCTAGACCACCCAGGATGACGAAAGCGACGCCGATGAAGGTAACGAAATAGAGTGGCTTTGTTCCGCTGGAGACGATCAGTCGACCGAAGTGGCCAAATAAGCGCCGGTAGCTGTAGTTGCCAGCCTCGCGACCCTCGCTGCGCATGGTGACGGGATGGGTGGTGACATCGGCAACCACCCAAGACAAGGCGACGTCAAGATAGACCCCGGCGCCTGTGTATGCAGCGACGCTGCGCCCGACCTCACCAAGCACCAGTCGATACGAGTTGAATTCCTCAAATGACCTGTCGGCGAGGAAACGAACGAAGAGACCTTTAGCAACCTTCGAACTGGCGTTGCGGAACGCACCATGCGGCGGTGGGTTAATGGGACTTGCGTAGACCAGTTGGGCGTTGGTTTCGTACGCACTGTCAAGCATGCCCCCGATGAAGGACGGATCCATTTGCCCGTCTTCGTCCAGGGTGACGATCCATTCGCCTCCTGAAGAAGTCATGCCAGCCAAGGTCGCGGCGTGTTGTCCGAAGTTCCTACTCAGCCACACCGGTCGAACCCAGTCATATTCCCGATCCAGGAGACGGATCGTTGCCTCACTCCGACCCGGTCCGCGGTCCCAAACTAAGAGGGCCTCGGAAATCACGAATGGTCGACCGTGGGGCGACAACTGCGGCTCGTGCAGTTGCGCAAGCTCCTCGACCAGGGAGGGAAGGGTCGCCTCGCCGCTGTAGACCGGAATGACCACGCTGACCGAGATCGGCTCCTCTGGGGAAGGGTGCGCCTCAGACATGACTGGCAGTCTAGGGGTGACGGGCTACGGGGATGACAAGCTTGCGCGCTGTTCGCACACTCGGAAACCCCGGGATTCCGTGCAGGTGTAGTCCTTAGCCAAGAGTTCCTCTACGGCATCAACGAAGGTCACGTAGGTGGAGAAAGCCTCGTCGCGTTCGTAATCACGCGTGACGACGATGCGCTCAGCTCTCGGCAGGCATTCCAAGGTTTCGGTGAACATGCTGTCGGGATTGAACGGTCGCTGGGCCATATGTCGGCAAGCAAGCGTCCAATCTTCTAGCCCTGATGAACGTGGAAGCAGGTTTCCTCGGCCAACGAAGGCAACTGACGACGGTGTCAGTGGACTCAATATCGCGGTCAATTCGTCGACTTCTTGCGCGGCATTCCACGTAGACCCGAGGTCTCGAGTGTGCTCGACGTAGAAGCCAGCAGCCGGGCGGCCCGCCAACAAGAATGCAGTGAGCAAAGTGATAGCGACTACGCCCACGGACCACAAACGAGTGAATCGAACGAGTGTGTACACGAGAACAAGCAAGGCGAGTGCAGAGGAAACTGCGAAGATCTCCGCGTGGTGCAGCCATTTTCCTGTGGCCGCGATAGTTGCGACAGATCCGAGGAAGGCGATCGCAGTGGTCCACCACAATGCCCGGAAGTTAGGTGGATCGTGATCAGGTGAACGACGCTGCAGAAGCCACCCCAGCCCGAGAGTCAGGACGGTAGCCACCTCGATTGCGAGAACATTTGGGTTGATCAGAATCACGACATGCTGGGCGATTTTCTGAACCAGTCCCACGTATGCCGCATCGACGATTGGAGATTGCGAGTACAGGACATTGTCGACCTGGGTTGCAAAGAAACCGAGTAGTTCACCGCGCAACTGCAGGACGAACGTGATCACGAGTGTGCTTACCGCTGCGGAGATCCCGAGTCGAGGAAGAAGTCGACGTTCCTTCACCATGAGCAGCCACGTCAGGAGAACGGCGATGGCCAGCGGAAGCATGACGAACTTGAAAAAGGCGATGCAGGCGAGGGCGACGCCAGCAGGGGTCACCCGCCGGTATGCGACGAAGGCAGTGGCTGTGAGCGTCAGGGCGACGCCGGGCATGTGGCTGCTCCCCATAAAATAGGGAACCCCGAGAAGAGCGATTGGTGTGGCCGCTAAGCCCACGAATGCGGCCATCCACTGTTCAACCCCGATTCGTTTCGCCACGGCGAAGACGGAAACACCAGAGGCGACGATCCAGGTTATTTCGAGCAGCCACGCGCCGAGTGGGCCGAAAGTGCGGGCTGCAGCGATGGAGTAGAAGACGAAAGGATCTTTGTTGTCCCAGACTTCTTCGTAGAGCGTATCCCCCGCGCGTAGACGTTCGGCTACGGCCGTAAAGAAGCCGTAGTCGAAGTTTCCGGGCCACAACTGAGGAACTGTTATCGAGATGACGAAGACCCAAACCAGCGCCAGCGAAATGACAATGAGGATCCGCGCGGCGATCGCGTCGGTACTGGAGCGCACGTGGGGAGCCTAAGTGAATGCGGGCTGACAGGTCTCCATCTAGGTAGGGCTTAATGCCTCGCGCAGCAGTCGCTGGTTGGTGTTCCAGTCGGCCTGCTCGCGCACCCGGATAAGAGCTGAATCAATCATTTTGGACTGCGAGTCCGTGGCGGAGTCTTCGAGTGCGGTGGTGATCCAGTGGGTCAGTTGCTCTGAGTTGCCAGGAGGGTACAGGTAGCCGTTGACGTGAGAGTCGATCCAGTGCCGATTACCGGGTGCGTCGGTGACGAGAACTGGGCACCCGCAGGCCATGGCCTGGAGCAGGGTGACGGATGTGCCGTCGACGGGGCTGGTTGAGACGTAGAGGTCAACTGACCGCAGCAGCCCGGGAAGGTCGTCTTCGGGTAATGCCCCCACAAAGTGAATCGATGACGCGAGTTCGCCTGCTTCGACTCGTGATTTGAACTCGGTCGTGCGGCTGCCCTGGTTGCCGATCAGCAGATGGGCGTCAGGGGCAGCGATGGAAACAGACCCCCACGCGTCGATGAGATCAGCTACGCGATAGAGATCCTCGTGAGCCCGCAGGCTGAGGACTGTTGGGGAGCCCTTAGGAATTCGGTATCTGCCCAAGTCCGCAACGGGGCCGGAGGGGGTGAAGGCATCCAGATCGGTACCCCAGTAGATCTGGGTGATGTTCTCGGGTTGCAGCCCGCAGACTTGAGCGACATGGGCGCTGGCTGGTGAGTCGACGATCAGGTGATCGAGGTGATCGAGGTGATCGAGGTGATCGGGTGCTGTGCCAGCCTCCAGGAGGTCGAAACCCCAGGACAATCCGATGAGCCGTTGCGGTATTCCGACTAGGGATGAGGTGATGGTGGTGATGGGACCTGCGAGCACTGGCGATGCATCACCCAGGTTTGCCGCCTCGAGCAACCGTGCGCGTACCTGATCGATCGTGAGCTCATCCCGAGTCAGGCTAATAATTTTCGGCTCGAAGCCTTGCGTGCGCAGCGCTGCTGTCCACCGCTCGTCGTGAACACCCCACGCGGCAGTGACGTACCAGCAGGGATCCATCACCTAGGCCTCTGAGACGTCATCCCATGCGATGGCGTCACCGGACGCGATCGGTCGCGTGGTCGACCTGCCCACAACATCCCTCACCTGATGGGCCGGAATCGCGTCGTGCGGTGCCGGACGCAGCACCTCCACGTCGTCGCGCGTGATCGTGGTTCCAAGCGAAAGGTCGCGCCGGGCCCGAACGCAACGGCGCTGCAGCACGACCGTTTGGCTCTCGTTACCTTCGATTTTCTTCGCACCATCACCAAGCGCCGCTTCCAACATTCGAGTGTCGTCGACCATGGTGCGCCAAGTGGTGGGGTTCATGGAGAAGCCGTGGTCCGGGCCCAGGCGAGTTGTGTCATCGGTGAAGTGCTTCTCGACGGCCCGCGCACCGAGGGCAACAGCACCCAAAACAGTCACGTGCCCCGGAGTGTGGTCCGAAAGCCCCAGAGTCACTCCCGGGTAGCGCTGGGCGTAGTCGCTCAGCACTCGGAGGTTGACGTGGTGGACGTTGTCGATCGTTCCCTCGTAGTTCGTATTGCACTGCATCACGACGAGGGGCACTCCTGCTGCAGTCAGCAGCCGCATGGCCCGATCCACGTCGTCGAGAGTGGCTGCACCTGTGGCGAGGATAACGGGCTTCGCCTTGGAGGTGATGTGTGTGAGTTCTTCGAGCCAGTTGACGTCACCGGAGCCCACCTTGTACGCGTTCACAAAGGGATCGAGGTGATCTATGGCTTCGAGGTCGTACGGCGCTGACATGAACTCGATACCGATGTCTTGTGCATGGTCGGCCAATGCCTCGGTCCATTCCCACGGCAAGCTCGCGTCTCGGTAGACCTCGAAGACGCTTTTCTGCCAGGTGGCTTGATGCGATTGCTGACTGCCGAGAGCTGTGAATCCGTAGTCGGAGACGATGTGCTCGGCGCGAAAGTGCTGGAACTTCGCGCAATCGGCCCCTGCTTCTTTGGCGAGAGTCATGAGTGTTTTGGCACGTTCGAGGTCGCCGTCGTGATTCGCCGCGATGTCGGCAATGAAATAGGTCGGTTGATCAGGTCCGACCAGCCGATCGCCGATGAAGAAGTCACCCATGTCGAGCCACCCTAGCCACGGTGGGCGGAGTTGCGAAGTGTTCGAGCGGCTTCGAACATGAACACCGAGTTCCCCCAGAGGTAGCGCTTACCCAGACGGCGTGGCTCGCTTCCCAGTCGGTAGGCCCATTCAAGACCGTTCTTCTGCATCCACAGCGGCGCTTGAGTGGTGGTTCCCGCGAGGAAGTCGAAAGCTGCTCCGACAGCCAATGCGACAACGGGCAATGATGCTGCCAGGCGTGCGACCTCGACGTCCTGCTTTGGTGTTCCGAGGCCGACCCAGACCATCGTGGCTCCGGAGCCGGCGATGTGGGCGTCCCGCTCGTCCAACTCCTGTGAGGTTGGTGCTCCAAACGAAGGGCTGGCGCTTCCGACGATTTCCGCGTGGGGATAGCGCTGCTGCAAATTGCGGGTGAGTGCTTGGAGCACCTCTGGGGTGGAACCAAGGAGGTAGTGCTTTACATGCCGGTGGGTGCTGGGTGTTGAGGCCGCGAAGAGTGCATTCATGGCGTCTGGCCCGTAAACCCGATCCCACGCGCTCGCCGCCGTTGGATAGGCGCGCTTGCCGACCCACGTGATGGGGACGCCATCACTGAACACGTAGTCGCCCGATTGAAGCAACCGTGCGTAGGAGGGCTCTCTGCGGGCGAGTGCAACGTTGTAGGCGTTCGCGAAGTGCACAGCGACTCCGGGATGTCCTCGAGAAGGGACGTCGGCCACAGCGGACAGTAGGAGTTCTACTGCGTCCTTGAAGGGCACTACCGTGAAGTCGATCGAACCGACTCGGTGCCGCTGGATCTCGATCATGACGAAGACTCGCTCTTCAAGGCGCCTTTAAGGCGGAGAACCGCGTAGGCGGCGCGACGAAGAGTTGTTTGCTTGTGGCGCCCTATGGCGGCTCGCTGCCTCTCACGCGCGGTAACAGGTGGCTGGGCATCGACAGCAAAGTCGTCTTGCCATCGACGCGTTTGCTCGATCTGTTGCTTTGCCAGTCGCGTAGACCAGGAACTGCTACTGACACGGAACGCGCCGATAGATTCTCGTCGGAGGGCAACGTCGCCCATCGGGGCGACGCGTTGATACATCGAAAGATCCAGCATCAATGGATTGACATCGTTCCAGGGCATCGCGGCTTGCAATTGGCTTGTACGAAACAGGACGGCTAGCGGTTCGCCGATGATGTTCGTTCCCTGCAGGTAACAGGTGCGTATGAGTTCTGATCCTTTAACTAATCTCTCGTCTCGAGGTATCCCAGCGAGCCCTCTGGTTCGATAGAGAGTGTTTCCTTGAGCGTCAACAATGTCACGTTGTGCAACTGCCATAACCGCTGCAGGGTTATCCAGCAGGTCCTTCACTTGATATTCGATTGCTTGAGGTGCCAGAAGATCGTCCTGGCAGATCAACTTGGTGAATTCGCCGGAAGCAGCCATCGTGACCGCAGTCCAATTCTTAGCAGCTGATGTCCCTTGCGGCATGTTCACGACTTCTACTCGTGCATCGTTGATTTCCCGTAGATATTCGGCGCTTGCGTCGGCTCCACCGCCCTCACTAAAAATGATCTGCAAATTCGGGTAGGTCTGAGTCAGCAGGCTCGTGGTGAGGGTTCGCAGATGGGGCATCCCATTGAAAACGGGCACGACTACCGACACCAACGGTTGCACGGAAGTTAGTATCGCGAACCGTGACCCGTATCGAGGCAGCGGATGCCCGCCAGCGAGCCCTGATGGTCGCTCGTTTCGGCCTGAGTGGCGTCATCGTCGCCGGGTCGTTAGCCCTTTTGCTCGTATTACTGAGCGTGACCGACCCAGCCAACACCTCTGCAGCCGGGTACCTGCCACTCGCGTGGTCCGCTACCGCGGTTCTCAGCTGCGTTGCATTGGTCTCGGGGTTCATCCGAAGGGTCGACATCCACCTCGTGCGCGGCTTTCCCTGGGTGGTCGGTGCGCTTTCCTTCGTTGCGTCGTTCCTTCCGTGGTGGGGGCTGGCCGGAGGGAATCCCGACCTTGGCACCTTGATCTATCGAGGCCTGAAGGTTCCACAGGGGATCGTGCAGTTTTGGGACCTGGCGCTGGTAATGATGAGTGTAGATTGCGCACGCTGGGGATTAGACAT
>WLWE01002935.1_pt1 | contig 10379 bp, 8 predicted proteins | sample 6718301 | NCBI WGS metagenome assembly WLWE01 (sample SAMN12718691, study PRJNA515312) | sponge metagenome | isolation source: marine sponge | host: Mycale hentscheli | place: New Zealand: South Island, Marlborough, Capsize Point | collected 2003-05-01 | reverse complement strand
CCCATGGCGTCCATTTCAAACCAGGCATTACCACGTTTGTTGATTATGTAGATGCTACCGCCGCCATCGTCTGACATCAGTATCTGATTACCACCACCTGTGCGTATACGGATGCCTTTGTTGCCTAACTTGTCATCCATGATGAGCTGATGGCCGGCCAATCTAACTTTGTCTGTGAAATCTGCGCGATTTTCTGTGGATCTAGGGTCCCAGTCTCCGGGAGTCACAATACCAAAAACCTTACTGGGTGATTCTCTGCGAGCACCTGAACTACCAGCACCCCTGAGTGGATCTAATATGAGTCCTTGCTTTGTTATCCACTCGGCAATGTCGGCGTGCATGGGTCTGGGTTGATTCTTGCTGTGGTCTCCTGGATTGGCTTTGAGATTTTTCTCTCCCACTGGTGCGTTGATGGCAGGATCGCCGTAACTTATACCACCAGGGAAACCTGGTACACTGTAGTTGTACTGATCTTTTACCAAACAACTTATGATCACAGGAAATTTAATATTACCTTCAGCAAATGTAACTAGAACATAGGTACCGGGATCTGGTGGTACCATCCACATGCCATAGGTACTTTGTGAGTTGGCGTAATCTTTTTCGTCTTCGCCCCTCTGGCCACGATATGTTTGTCCCCAAAATGGTGAGCCCCACTCACAGTTAAACCAGTTTGCGGATACATCGTCCTTGTCAGGTGCATCAAAGAAGCTGGGTATAAACACAGCAATCCTGCCACGGCGTTGAGCATCTTGTGTGTCCCTGGTTATACCCATGAAAACACCCAAGAGTTTGCCTTGCATCATTTGTTCTTTGATGCGTGGATTAGATATGCTTAGTTTATTGCCGCCACTGCCCTTCATGATTTCTTCTCTAACTTATAACTTGCTAAACTTTCGATCTTTACAGCAGATACATCAGTGGTATATAAACCTCCTGAGAAGTTATGTGTGGCTTTGATAATTTTGTACACTCCTGTAAAAGTATGTGATGTATTTGTATTCATCCAATAACCTGTGTTAAGCAAACTGTCCTCGTCGCGATAGTCAAAGTCCCAGGGTCTGGGTGCCGCTATCTCTAAAAACAAATAGTTATCGTCAGTTCCAAAGTAAGCATAGTCAGGCTGGCTACTCTCGTTGCTGTCTGAACTACTTTGCGCCGCCTGTGTGTTGTTGCTCTGTCCTTGGCTGGTGTCATATCCCAAGTACCAGGGATCACCTCTGATGCTCATTTCTAGTTTTCTTAAAAATGCTTCACCAGCAATCTGATTGATAACTTGTCCAAAAATAGTAGTTGATTGTGGAATTTTATGATCCACAGTTACGCCCTCCACAGGGTTTACACTAGGAACATCTGTATCTTTTTCTGATGTATCCATTTGACTCTGTGAATCTGGTCGTTGTATGTCGCTAACAAATCCCAAACTCTGAAGGTCACCAACGTCTATGCCGTTAGTGCTATCCACAGCGAAGAAGTCTTCTGAATACTGATAACCACTTTGCTCTGGAGAGTAGTCAGTAGGTGGACCCTCAGTTACATTACCAGGATTAATTAGCAAGTTAGTTGCTAAATTTCTAAGTGTGGAGCTATCAATAGCATCCAAGAATTGGTTAAGCTCGTTCTGCGCACCAGTTTGTATGGCTTGTTCCAACTGGTCTAACTGAAATTGTGAGAAACCTTGTTGCTGTAGGGTAGCAGTAAAACTTTCCAAACCTCCTTGTAATCCCGAAAAATCTCCACTTAATAAACTGCTAATAGTGTCTTTAGCCAAGGCATCGAATCCGTCTTTAAGAGAACTAAGCAATCCACTTGGACTTGTATCTTCATCACCATCTACATTATCAGTCTTTTCTTTAGAAGTAGCACTGTCAGTTGTGCCTACTAAACCTCTGCGTGGTGTCATTAATAGTGCTACACCATTGTCATATTGTATGTCTAGACTCATAATCTGATCATTCATACCAGTAAACAAATACTGATATGCTTTTCTGAGATTGCCACTATCTACTAGTTGTTCGAATCTAGTTCGTACCTCTTCGGGTGTGAGATTTTCATTCTCTTCGGGTATTACAAATTGTCTGTCACTAGCAGTGCGGTACAACACAGGTCTGTATATAATTTTGTAAGCGGCTTGATTGGTTCTCAGATCTAGACCTATGTCCTCTATGCCCGCATTAATTTTTAATCTTTGCACAAATGCCTGTTCCTTTCTGCAAGCCTGATCGTCTATCTCGTCGGGATTCTCTTTTCTGCTATGACGGAATCTGGCTTCGGGGCACATTGCAAGAATCTTGTTCATGATATCTTCCATGCTTTCGCCAATTTTAAAGTTAATGACATTTGTGATCTCATCGTCAGTGAGCTGTTCGGGATCGGCGTTGGGGTCTGTGGATTCTTCTATGCGTTGCTCGGCAGTCTTTTCACTACCAGCGTCAGCCTGGTTGAGTGGTGCTTTGGTGTCGTCGCCAGTGTTTACGTCAGGCAAGATTAAATTTTCATCTGTAATCAATACCTTGTTTGGGTCTGATGTATTGTCATCTGAGGCTAAGAGACCAGACAAGTCAAACAATACTTCATCCTTGACTTGTTTGTCATTGTTGTTTTGTAAAAACTTGTTTATGCCATCTTCCACGCTTTGGACCATTTCAGTAATAGTCTTGCCTCTGGCAGTAATACCCTGTCCCAGTCTGTAGCGTCTGTCAGTAAACGCTTCTGTTTCCTGAAACCTGCAGGTAAAGTCATAGGAACTACCAGTGTCGTCCATGGTGCATGTAATGTTGCTGGGTATGATCTTCCAGCGATAAGGTCCCACAATTTCTGCTAGTTGTCCACCCTGCTCAGGATCTGTGGGTATGGTAAAATCGTCCTCGTCAATGTATCCCAGGAAACTTATTTCCAAATACAAATATACGCCCTGTGTTCCTTCCACACCCAGAAAACTTCTGGCTAACACAATCTGATCAAGCAAGTCTGCTCTGTTTGGTTGCTTTACAGTAAATGTAACTCCAGTTGCGGCGCCGCCCACAGATGTAATACTGAGATCATCTATGGTGTTACCAGCAGTTACGCCAGTTTGTGCTATAACCACAGTCTGGTCAGGTGAGCTAGTAAGTGTACTACTAGAGTTACCAGGCGCGCCTACATTTTGTCTGGCAGTGTCAGAACTTTGTGCCGCCTCTCCTGGTTGAGAAGTATTAGGATTTATCAAATACAATTTTATATTGTATGTGCTACTGCTGTACTCATCCAGAATATTTCCAAAGGCTTCGCCAATGTACGGGTTAGGGTTTATGGGTACTTGTCTGGGTCCCTGAGGCATTATGCGCCCCCGTTTCTATTACTCAACAGTGATACTTGGTCACCCAAAGCACTGATAGATCCAGCACTGGGTAAAAAAATAATTGTGCCTGCAACAAAATCTCTGAGAGGGTCTTTGATGACATCAGGATTTCTTAGTGCAAATACCCACCACAAACGACTATTGTTGTATAGGGCTTTTGCTAATAAATCTGGTCGTTGATCATATGCAGGATCTATAGTGTACTGTTCGTCACTTAGTGTGACACCTATCTGTGGTAATTTGTTTATGTCTAGAAAGACTCCATCCAAAATCTGGTTGTTCTTGATGAAACTATCTTTTCTAATTTTAGCTGACATTATACAAATCCATCTCTGTATGCTTCGCCATTGGCTATGGCATTTACATCGAATCTTCTGCGTACCTTGCTGGGCGTGTACTGTGGTGATAATGTACACAATACGGTTGCTATAGTGGGAACGTATGTTACTGTGCCTTGCACTTCTACTGGCACATAATCCACATTATCCTCAAACGTAGTTGAATAACTTGTGACAACCACAGGCACCTTATTGAATCCGTGGTCGCCCAGATATTCGAACAGCAACACAGGTGGTGGTGCACCAGCAGTTTGTTTGGCTACTGCTATGTCACCAAAATCACCCTTGGTTGCTATCTTAAAGAATGTCTGCATAGCAAGCATATATCTGGCTTCGTATATGTCATTTGCTGTAAATGTACCAGTTACTGTGATATCAGTTGGTGTACTATCCTGATAACTTCTTACTGGATATTGCATGCCTTGTCCACTATGGGTGTTATAGTTAGCACTAGTCATGTTCAGTACAGTTGGTGTAATGCCCCATACCAAACCATTGCTTTCCTTGATAGGGCGCATCAGATAATCTGAAAAGCCGCCAGCCGCACTGTAGAACCTGTCTTGTCCGCCACGCTTGGGTCTGAGTCTGGCTCTCCAGTCATATGCCTGTCCTGTGCCAGTGCTAATGCTGGTGCTGGGCGATGCCGCTTGATTGAGCTCGTTAAACAAATCAACTGCTCTGCGATCATACTGAGCTTTGAAGATGTTGCCATCGTTGATTTGCCCAGCGCCCAAGATCCTGGGATCAATAGCGTTCACAATGCTTCCCAATCCACTTCTTACAATGGGATTGTCAATCTTACTCAGCGCCTCTGAAGCCTTGTTGCTGAGAAAGCCACCTATAGTTCTTTTTGTCAAGTCGAATGCCATACCAATATTTATCTGGATCATAAACACTAGTTTTAATATATCCGCCAGATAAATATGGGTATGTGTTGATATACTTGACATCAGCAATCCCATGTAGTATAATTTGCGTATAACAATAAAAACAGGAGTTAGCATGGCTGGCAAGAAGCAAAACTATCTAAACAACAAGGATATCCTAAAGGAAATCCACAAAAGCAAAATGAGTTTTTGTTGGCTCAAGGCAAAGCAGTATCATCAGTATGACATTATCCTGAACGACATCTCAGAGATCGATGCCTACAACCTGGATCAAGCCAAGCAAAACCGTGCACATCGCATTCAGTCAGAAGCATACGCTGAAGCCATGTTGCATCATGATCCCAAGGATTATAGAAACAAGCCCAAGCAAAAGGACTTTGCTGTGGAGTTAGATACCATAGACGATGGTGAGGCAGTGTTTCGTGTAATGACATACGAGCACATTCCCGACGAGCCAGGTCGTAAAAAGAATCCCAAGAACGTATCAGAAGAGAAGGCTAAGTTAAACTTTGCTCCCTTCAAGCACTATGCCTATGTAAACGGCGAAGTAACAGAAGTTGCTCGTAGTCACTGGCAGGGTGGTGTTAAGACCGGTGCGTTTAACTGTGAACACGGCAACCTCACTAATAAGTTAGGCACTATGTTCCTAAAGTTAGTGGAGCGTTATAGCCACAGAGCTAACTGGCGTGGTTATAGTTATGTAGATGAGATGCGTGGCGATGCTTTGCTACAACTCAGCCTGGTTGGTCTCAAGTTCAACGAAGCACGTTCAGACAATCCCTTTGCGTACTACACACAGACCATCACAAACTGCTTTACCAGAGTACTCAACTCAGAGAAGCGTATGCAGACCATCCGTGATGACATCCTGATTGAACAGGGACACATGCCCAGTTACACTCGTCAGATGGCACACGAAGAAGAAGTCAAGAAGATGCGCGAAGAAGCATCACAAGAAGAGGCACTGCCAGACCTTGGATGACATTATACTGATTGCGGTGCCTGAAGAGGCACCTGCAATTATGTTATGGGACAATGTTTTTTTCACAGGCATAGGTAAGATCAACGCCACCTATACGGTCACGCGATTATTACATCAGCACAAACCCAAGCGAGTGTGGAACTTTGGCACTGCGGGTGGTGTGACCATGGACTCAGGTTTACATCAGATAGGCAGTGTGGTACAGACAGACATGTACGCACCAGCATTGGGTATGGCCAGATGTAAGACACCACAGGACATTTGTCCGGAAATTATTTCACTCAATCACACAGGATTTATCTGCGGTACTGCTGACGAGTTCACAGAGGACCCAGGAAACTTAGCGAAATACTGCGATGTCGTAGACATGGAGCTCTATGGCATTGCCAAGGCCGTTTGGCGTTACAATCTTGACGAAGGCACTGACATTAGTGTATACTGTTGGAAATATGTCAGTAATAAAGTTACCGTGGGTGGTGGCTTAGACTGGCAACAAAACGTCGAACTCGGCCAAGAATTATATAAGAAAACATACGAGGACTTTCATGAGCTTATTCCAGACAGCCGCTTGCTTCACTGACATACACTATGGACTAAAGTCTAACAGTCATACTCACTTGAATGACTGCCACAGATACATGGATTGGTTTATCACAGAAGCAAAGGCCCGTGGTGCTGAGACCTGCATCTTCCTGGGAGATTGGAGTCATCAGCGAGCAAGTGTAAACATTGCTACCATGAACGCAAGTATTCGTGACCTTAAGAAACTGAACGACAACTTTGAGAAGGTATACTTTATCACTGGCAACCATGACTTGTATTATCGTGACAAGCGTGAGCTCAACAGTGTGGAGTATGCTCGTGACCTGCCTAACTTTGTCATGGTGGATGAGTGGCTTGTGGAGGGCGATGTTGCTATCATTCCCTGGCTGGTACAAGATGAGTGGCGCAAGATTAAAAACATCAAAGCCAAGTACATGTTCGGCCATCTGGAACTACCATACTTCAAAATGAACGCCATGGTAGAGATGCCCGACCACGGAGGCTTACAATCAGATCATTTAACAGGTCCTGAGTATGTGTTCTCAGGGCATTTCCACAAGCGTCAGTACAAGAACAATATTCACTACATAGGCAACGCCTTCCCACACAACTACGCTGACGCGGGCGATTGGGAGCGTGGAGCAATGTTTCTGACATGGGGCGAAGAGCCTACTTATGTCAACTGGGCAGAGTGTCCCAAGTATAAGACCTTGACACTATCAGAGCTACTTGCCGACCATGCCAACCTGCTTGACGAATACACCTATGCTCGTGTAAAATTAGACATAGACATTTCATACGAAGAGGCTAACTTTATTCGTGAGCAGTTTGGCGAGCAATACAATGTCAGAGAAATATCACTGTTACCCATCAAGGACAATCAGGAAGAGTTTGAGGGTGGCGACATACAATTTGAAAGCGTAAACCAGATCGTACTATCACAATTAGACACAATTGAATCACAGACTATAAAGAAAGATATGCTTATTAATATCTATAATGGATTAGAGGTATAATGCTTAAACTTAAAAATGTAAGCGCCAAGAACTTCATGAGTGTGGGCGCACAGACACAGGCAGTAAACTTAAACACAGGCGAACTCACACTGGTTCTGGGACACAACCTGGACCAGGGTGGTGACGGTTCACGCAACGGCACAGGCAAGACTACTATTGTAAATGCTTTGTCATATGCTATGTATGGTGAGGCTCTTACCAACATCAAGCGTGACAATCTGATCAACAAGACCAACGGTAAGCAGATGATGGTTACTGTAGAGTTTCAGAAGGATGGTGTGGACTATAGAATTGAGCGTGGACGCAAGCCCAACGTGTTGCGCCTGTTTACAGACGGTGAAGAGAACAAGGACGACGATGATGCTCAGGGTGACAGCCGTGAGACACAAAAGTTCATAGAAAAGATTATTGGCTTTCCGCATGAGATGTTTAAGCAGTTGATAGCACTCAACACCTACACTGAGCCCTTCTTGAGTTTGCGAGCTAATGATCAGCGAGCTATGATTGAGCAGTTGCTGGGCATAACAGAACTATCTGAGAAGGCTGACATACTCAAGGAGTTACTCAAGCAAACAAAGGATACCATCAAGGAAGAAGAAATTCGTATTGATGCTGTGCGTAGCAGTAACGAACTTATTGAAAAAAATATTCGTGAGATAGAAATGCGTAGCCGTGCTTGGGCCAAGACGCATTCAGAGAAAGTTACTGAGTTAGAAGAAAGCATAGCAAGTCTCATGGAGATAGACATTGATTCAGAGATTGCTGGACATGAGAGCAATGCTGAGGCATCAGAGCTAACCACACAACTCAAGGTGCTCAAGAACGAATTAGATACCACAACCACAAGTTATAATCGTAGCACCATAAAGATTACTGATTTAGAATCAGATTTGGCTAGTGCTTTAGCAGGTACATGTCCAGCATGTGGACAGGGCACAGCACATCTGACTACCCATGAAGAATATACACAAGAACTTCGTGACAAGATTACAGAGGAAACTGACTACAGCACTGAGCGTGAAAGTAAGATTGCTGAATTGGAGGCCGCTATTGATAGCCTCAATGTACCAGAGGTCATAGACACATTTTATGAAACTGCCGAAGGTGCATACACACATCGTACTAACTTGGAAAACTTAGCAACAAGTTTTGCAGAGAAGTCAGCAGAAGAAAATCCTTACACTGAGCAAGTAACACAACTCAAGGAGTCAGGCTTACAAGAGATTGAGTTTGATAAGATCAATGAGCTTACAGAATTGCGTGAGCATCAGGAGTTTTTATACAAGTTGCTGACTGGCAAAGACAGTTTTATCCGTAAGCGCATTATTGACACCAACATTGCGTTCCTTAACCACAGGCTGGCAAACTATCTGGAGAAGATTGGTTTGCCACATGATGTTAAGTTTAGCGCAGACTTGGGTGTGGAAATTACTGAGTATGGCAGAGACCTAGACTTTGATAACTTGTCACGTGGCGAGCGCAACAGACTGATACTGTCGCTTAGTTGGGCGTTCAGAGATGTATACGAAAGTCTCAACCATCCCATGAACTTTTTATGTATTGATGAGCTATTGGACTCAGGCATGGATAGCGTGGGTGTAGAAGCAGGACTTAGCATACTTAAAAAGATGAATCGTGACCAGGGTAAAAACATCATGCTTATTAGCCACAAGGAAGAACTTGTAGGGCGTGTGGGTAATGTGCTTACTGTGGTCAAGGAAGGTGGCTTTACTGCCTACAACACAGATACTGAATATGTCTAGTATTGTACACATAGGTGCACCATACGAAAATTTGCAATTGACATTTCTGGATGCGTGGGGCCAGGAAAAAACTCAAATGTCAACGTTTTCGTTTGTAGGTAGCCCCAGAGTACAAATAACACACTACAAGGATATTATAGATTCAGATACTCAATGGTTTTTTGTAATTAACTATCAGAATCCAGATCCTGCTATCACAAATATAACTCCAGAAATTTTTCCTGAGGATGTACTTGACTCTATCAAAAATCATAACTGCACTTTGTTATTAACAAACTATGCTGAAAGTTATTTTGAAGATTCCGATCTGATACATGCTCATAAGTTATTGTCAAATCTTATTCATAATCTAGGTATTCCCAGTCACAAGATCAAATGGATAACAAACTGCATTGGAGGACAGGAAATTTTTGACTCCTTTTGCCAAAGGCATCAACTTGATAATCCAGGCTGTAGTCATATCACGTTTCTGGAGTTTTTAATTCCCCTTAGCCCGCATTGGGATTTGCTGAATGTGCCCAAGCGTAGGTTTATATTTTTACAAAAGGGTGACAGGGATCACAGGATGGCACTAGCAATGCTTATGTTTAAGAATCAAATCAATGCTCATATGTCTTTTCATTATGATGAAAATACACATAGTGTACTTCTCTGGTTGGCACAAAAAAAGTATCCTAACACAGGATTACAGGAAAGCGATGTTGATGCTTTTTGTGCAACACTTCCTAGAAAAGTTGATAACGTAAGTTTAACAGAAAACAACGCCGAGCATCTTAATGCTTATGCTAATACAGAACTATTGCTAGCCACTGAAAGATCTGGTATATACGTCATAGGAGAAACTCGCTTCGATGAACCTGGTATCTTCTTTAGTGAAAAGACCATGAAAGCCATAATGAACAAGAAACCCTTCATATTACTGGGGCAACCCAACTCATGCAAGGAGTTATCTAAACTAGGCTTTAAAACATTTCATCCCTATATTGACGAATCATATGATAGTATAGAGGATCCAGAGCAACGACTTTTAGCAGTGTCCAACGAAATACATAGGTTGTATAATTTGCCTAACAGAGAGTTCTATGGCATGATTGCAGAGATGAATGATATCTGCGAGTACAACTTTAATCAAATCAGGCACTTTGGCCAGAAAGCAATAGACTTAGACAAGATAATAGGTAAATTATAACTATGCCCAGCGCACAAAAAACCAAGGGAAAAGGATACGAAAACGCAGTTGCCAAATACCTAACAGGTGTTTATGGTAGCAAGTTTATGCGTGTCCCAACCTCAGGAGCGTTTCTGGGCGGCATCAATTATGATCGCCGCGAGCTCATGACAGAAGGTCAGATCAGAGCATTCAAAGGCGACATAATCCCACCTGATGATTGGAACTACTTTAATTGCGAATGCAAGTTTTACAAAGGGTTCAACTTTCATCTACTCTATGATGGCAATAAACTCTTGGATGGCTGGATCACAGAAACACTGACCACAGCCAACCCCAAGG
>WLWE01002931.1_pt1 | contig 10382 bp, 26 predicted proteins | sample 6718301 | NCBI WGS metagenome assembly WLWE01 (sample SAMN12718691, study PRJNA515312) | sponge metagenome | isolation source: marine sponge | host: Mycale hentscheli | place: New Zealand: South Island, Marlborough, Capsize Point | collected 2003-05-01 | reverse complement strand
CTCAGCGACGGAAGGCTGCCATTCGGCCAAGACTCCGATAAAGTCTCGAACCATTAGCACGGCCTCCTCCTCAGGCATTCCTTCGATCATTTGATCGGCCACGTCCTGAGCGTAGTCGATCATTTCTTGTGGGTTGAACTCTTCATTCATGGGATTAAATAGCAGCGCTCAGAAATAGTCCGAGCTTCCGATTGGCTAAGCAGGCCCTGCTGTACAGAACGCTGTAATTCAAAGTCGACTTCGGCGCAGAGTTCTGCGAGAGTCCTGAGGGGTTTTGGCTCCTCTTGAGGGGCTGCTTCAGCTACGACATAAAGCCCTAGCAAGAAAGCAGAAAGGGCTATGCCAAGGCGAGAGGATACAGTCATTTGATCATGTTTTCGAGGGAAAAAATAATGCCGACGAGCATTATGCCGATGACAATGGATGAGCCTGTTAAGGCGATTGTGTGGATCATAAGAGGCGTTGTCCTATAGCGAAGATGGATGCGGCAATGAAGAAGTAGCTGAGGTTGGCCATGTCTCTAGCGTTGGTGTGGAGGTAGTAGGGAATGCGTAGCGTTTCCGCGAATAGCTTCCCCACTGCGCCCAAGAATACATCACCGGAGATGATCATGGCCATGTAGGCAACAATTCCGACATAAACGGAGTAGTTCTTCAGCTCATAAGCCTTGCGGCGGGTGACGTAGCGTTGGATCATGGGGCTTTGTACTCCTCTACAGGCCAGGGTTCGACTCGGGAAGAAGCATGGGAGTAAAAATACTTCGTAGCTTCTTCATGGGTCAAGTCTTCGATAATTGTACCATCGATCAGGGTGACACGGTACTTGCGGATCCTCATGATTCCTCCTGGGTGAATGGGGTGGTGGCTCCTGATGCCGAGACGGACAGAACACGACGAGCGTCGAAGCTGCGCCATGCCTTGAGTTTAATGTCCCGGATACGGATAATGTTTTCATCCTGGCATTTGGCACCAGTACCTTTGATTTCGGCAAAGTCGCGAGGGTTGAAGGTCAAAGAACGCTCTTCACCATTCTTTTTAGTGAAGCGGACGTTGACCAGGGTGCCTCCTGCTGCTTCGATGATGGCTTTGATTGATTCTGCGTTAGTCATGGCGGGAACCTCCTTGGGTATGTGAGTATCGTACAGCAGATGGCAGGAAAGCGCAACCTAGGAGAAGTAATCCTGGACAGTTGTAAAGTTGTCTACACATTCCTGGTGGTAATGGTTTAGGTCGATGCAGGCTTTGCGGATGTCCCGAAAGAAAGGGCCCGCACCTCGGTCTGGACCTTGCTCGCCCAAGTACTCGTCGATTGACTCCATGAGGCGCTCGTAACGCTGGACTTCGTAGCTTTTGCTGGATTCAGAGTTCGTCATCTTGATCCTCCTGGTGAATGAGCTGTCTTGACATGTTATCACGAAGAGCGTTGATTCGGCGTTCGTTGTAGGAGCCGAAATTCCCTCTCTTCTCGACTTTCTTGTAGTAGTGCAAGGCGTTGAGGATAATGGTGAAATCCTCGATACTGAGATCAAACTTCATGATTTGCTCCGCTTTGTTTTGCGTTTAGCGTACTCGACTTGTTCTCCATCAACGAGGAGTTCGATCTCTACCCCGAATTTAGCAGCAGTCTGGCAAAAAATAGTTCCGATCTCAAGCCAGGCGTCGTGGACCAGCGGTTGATCCCAGTCATAGTTACCTTTGACAGATTTCTGGCCAACAACTCGCAACCTGTCAAGAAGCTTCTCGACGGCCGGTGGGAACAGCCTTGCGAAATTGTCGCGCTTCTCTTGTGGTGTGGCCATCAGTTGCCTCCGTTGATAAGGGTTTGCCAGATGTAGCCGCAGGCAGCGCTAGCAGCGATTGTGAGCGTTGTTGCGTAGGCTCCGAACTCAATGTACTCGATCATTGGTTTTCCTCCGTGACGGGGTGTTCGTTGGGGGTGAGAAAGAAACATCTCCTTAGAAGTCTAGTCTCGTCGATTGCTTTTGTCAACTCCAGCTCTGCATAGTAAAGCTCACGGAGCAGGTCTTCCCTTTCGCCCATTGTCTCGGCGTTCTTGGAGCGTTCCTGAAGGTCTTGAATCCACTGGCCAGCAGCGGTGGTCCATGGGATGTTGTTGTAGGTCATGCTCAGTCCTCCACGTAGTAGCCAACAAGGTCGCCTGGAAGGATGTTGAGCAGCTCAAGGATGTACTTGTCACCCTCGCAATCAAAACGACCGAAGTCCAGGTCTTGCAAGGTTACCTGTACGCTGCCTGGAACGATTGCAAAGCCAAAGTCTGTAGCAAAGTGCTCTTCGATAGCTAGCAGGCCGCTAGTAACACGGTTGTTGTGGACGAGGTCGAGAGTGATGGTGAATGGTGTCATGGAGTCCTCCTTTGGTTGATGTAAACATCATGGCGTTAAAAAAGGGGGCTGTAAACCCCCTGTTACGTTTCTTAATGCCAGAAACTGGAGTAGAACAGCTGATGGTTGGCCACTATTCCCAAGTAAAGCATGGGAAGCGCGATCCAAGGCAGAATTTTCATGGGAAAAGGTGCGACTGATCCCAGTATTCCCCTTCAAGCTTCAAAAGAAATGCTTTGTCTTAAGATCCACACGACTTTCTTTCTATTTGGTATCACTCCCTACCAAAAGACTGAGTGTTGTAGCAATCATGACGTTAAAAACGTCCTCAATTCGCTGGCCTGCGACGTCACATCGGTTCAACCTTGCGCAGTTGAGCATTCCATATCCCATAAAAATAACCTGGCAAGCAAAAATGCCCACCAGGATTGAAATTAAACGGTTTTTTAGTTTGTTAAGAGCCATTCTATAGACTCCCGTGAAATTTAGCTGTTTTCAGCTAACGTACTCGATTCCTCGGTACTTTTTGGCAGATGGACTGGGCTTCGGAGCAATGTCCGCTGGGATCCGGGTGTACGAGACACCACGGTAGGCTTTAGCCATGAGAAACTGCGCCTCATTAAGGCGTAGCTGGCGCTGCATGGAGCGCTTGATGATTGCGAGAGGTGACATAATGTCCTCCACAGTGCCCATACCCCCGTTGCGTGGTACAGGTCTGACTGCGACGGTGCCGAAACATCCGTTCAACGTTACCATATTCTACCATCAGAGCTCAACATGGTCATCCACTCGCCGAGACGAAAGGACTACACCGCCAAATTCTGGCTGAAGATCAATAGCCGCACGGACTATCTCTTCGGTAAGACCGAACGAACGGTCTTTTCCAGAGGGCTCGACAAGAGCCCACATAAAGCGTGTTTTGCGTACGGACCAGCCATCAGGAAGTTGTCTATTAGAGCTTGCCATCAAAGTGTGTCCTCCTGTGTGTCGTATGTTTTCAGTGTGTGTGCCAGATAAGAATTCTGGATGTCTGCATAAGGATAGTCTTTCGCATAATCATCAGCGAGGTCATCTATACCATCAGTATTCAGAAGAAGCTCAACCATTTGTTTCTTTAACCAGTCACCACGATTTGTGCGAGTTGGTTGACGCATGATGTGCTCTGCCAATATATGGCAAGCCTCACGCATGTCTTTGATCTGTCTGGGAGTCATCGGTGTTTTCCTCCGTCGGATAAAGTTTACTAACTGTTTCGTAAAAGCCAGGCGGTTGAAGGTCTGGCCTACGTTCCAAGATACATGCCCAGCAAAGGTGCTTTGCATGCTTGTTACATAGTGTCATACTACCCCTTTTCCGTACCACCAGGCTTTCTCTTCTTTAGTGAGTCTGTGCTGGTAGAGGGTGAGGATCTGTTCCCATCGCGTTCCTGCGGAATCAACCGCTCGAACGGAGTAAGAAGGGCAGCGGCGAACAGACAGATCAGCAACAAACCTACGACCAATGCGTCGCCAGGATGGTTGCTTACCTCGCCATTGGAGGGAGCACGAGGGCCATGGGAGCTGTTCTCGGTCGTAGAGGCGACAGACAGGACCCTGGACTTCGTAAAAGAAGCTGCCGCCCGGAGAGCGTAAACGTTTGCCGTGAGCATGGATCACTCGCCCTCCTCAGTCTCGGGAACGGTAGGAAAGTCAGTCAAGCTGATCACCTGACCATTGACAATGGCACTGGCATCAGACAGAGCATCGTCAAACTGCAGCACGTAATCCATAACTTCGTCGATAGTGTCGACTTGAAGCTCCGATACAATCTGGCCTTCGTCGAACAAGAACTCTGCAGCTCGGTCAGGCTTGAACGTGAAGCGGGCAATGATCTGTTCAGTCATGGATGACCTCCTTTGTTTGGTATGTACACAGCATAACACCAAAAAGGAGGGTCTTGTCAACCCTCCCTGCTTAGGTGTTTAGGCTCAACCTATTGAGCGACCTTGGCCGCCTGTGCGGTCTTCTCCTGCTCTGACTTGCCTTTCTTCTCAGAAGACTGTCCAGTGCTAGGACCTGCTTGCCCTGGCTCGTTGGGAGCAATGGCCTGGAACTTCTCTGCACGATCCAGATCTTGGCCCAGCTTCTCCTCTGCCAACTCAGCATCATGAGCTTCACGCTCTTCAGTGTCCTCTTCAATCCTTTCGATCTCGTCGGAAACGACAAGGTCTGGATCAAGGACGCCACCACGCTGTAGCTCTTCCAGTACCGTCTTGCGAGACATCAAGCCATTGGTGTATAGGTTGACGAGCTGCGCCATTTCGGAAGCTTCGATCGGCTTGCTGATCAAAGAATCATTCACTGCTAAGCCTGATTCTGCCGTAATGGAAGATTGCTCGCCCGAATACCAGGCCCACAAGCGCATGAGTATCATGAACATGCTGGTCTTGTTTCTGATAAGAGCTGAGACGCTTGAGGCAACCTGCGAGGCGCGGAGGCTGGCTTCCGTTGCCGTCTTGACATTGGCGCCATACAGGAAGTTCAACGAGCTACGATCCATCAGGGCCTCAATGTGTTGAATCTCTTGTTGGTGGCGCTCGAGGCTCTTGCCAGTGGGCTCAGCAAAGAAAAAATCACCACTCTCTGCAGAAAGATCAACGGCAGTGTTGGGACCCAAAATCAAGGGAGCAGGGCGGCCGTCTGCACCGATTGGAGCACCCTTCCTCACAGGGACAGGCATCGCGCACTTGTGCAGCAGTTCGCTTAGGTCAGAACGCATCTGAAAATGCTGGATACTCAGATCGGCCAAGCCATCCATGGGCAGGTCACCCTGAGCAAAACGAGTGGTGGACGCGCCGTACCAAACGAGGGGGACGATAGGCAGGCTGGTAGCCATCTCATCCACCTTCAGATTGGACCACCTAGAAGCATCTGACTTGACCAATCGATATGTCTCAACCTTGCCGGGTGACAGCACGTAATAGATGGGCTCAACATGGCTGCCGAACTGGCCATCAGGATTAGGCATGCTGCGAAGCTGCCGAACCGTGACTTGTTCGACCGTCTCACGTCCTCTGTCATAGCTCACCTTCCAGTTGATAACGTCACAACGACGAATAGAAATAAAGTAAGGGTGGCGACCATCATTCATCTGGTCGAAAAAGTTGTCATTGCCGTTCTCGGGCATCATGTCAACCATCACAAAGGCGCCGCCATCACGCAGTGCCATCTCGTCGGTACGAGTCAAGAAGCTTTGCATGCTAGAGCCCTGGAGGTCGACGTTATCGTCGTTGCTCTCCATGCTGGGAGGTGCATCGATGATCTGGAAGCGACCCAGCAGCCCTGCATAGGACCGAATGCTGTCACGGTAGATCGGAGTGTATGTCGAACGCTCCAGCCTGGACTGATAAGCCTGTGTGGGCTCAGCAGGCTCCCTGTGCAGGTACTTCTCCTTAGCGGCGCCAAGGCCGTCTGCGTTCAGGAGTGTCCAGCAATCGTAAGCCTGCTCTAGTTGCGGCAGGAGCTTAACAAGCTCTGGGCGATGGTAGCTGACTAGTGATGGATCGTTGACTGGATGATTGATGCCGTAAGACATGACCTTCTCGGTGATGGTGGACGTCGCGTCCGGAATAGTTAGCCGACTGCATCTCGCAAGCCTTCTTAATAGAATGCCAGGCAGTAAAAAAGGGGCTAGAAGCCCCCTTGATTAACCTTTGGAGGCTCTGACCCCGTCGTCTCCGTGGTATCTGCCCGTCAAGGCATAGCCACGATGCGGGGTGTTATCAAGCCTGGAGAAGCGAAGCTGGCCGATCCTCATGCCAGGGAAGAGAGCAAGGCGATGGTGGCGATTGACATTGCACAGCTCGAGGGTGATCTTGCCATGAAAGCCAGGGTCGATGTATCCAGCCAGAAGATGATCAAACCCCTCGCGGCCCCTGGACGACTTCAGATTGAATTCACATTCAAGGTAATTCGGGATCCGAACCATCTCTTCTGTGGCCGCCAGGATGAATTCGCCTGGTTGCATGACGTAGACACCTCCAGTGATGTCAACGGGAATCCAGCGATCTTCTGCGCCCACGCCCTCTTTCAGGATAGTTTCCCCCAAGGTGACGTCGTAGCTGGCAGGATTGATCTGCTCGGGATTGAAAGGCTCCACGAGGCCCGTCGTGCGGGCCAGCTCACGGATCTGGTAGTCAACAAGAGTAGACATCAGTTCTTACCTTCCCGCTCGTCAGCTTCTGCCTTGGCGATACATGCTGCGTTGGTACACCCAGCCACGCTCTCAATATCCCAGTCCGAGGAGTCGAACTTGTTCAGCAGATCAAGGAAGTTGACGTCAGGGTCCTGCAGGATGTCCTGCATTGACATAAGACTGTCGTACTTGTCCTTGCTGATCGGCTCGAACGGCAAGCGAGGGAACGTGCCACCGTCGACGTCGAAGCGGGCCAGCAGTGCAGCAGAGATGTATCCGCCGTTGCTGTCAATGGTCTCGTGAATCAGCTTGGAAAGAGTTGGGATCTCTTCCTCGCGAAGTTCGATGGTCGCAGAGGTGTTGTGATCGGTGTAGCAGTTCTGCACCTGCATGTACAAGCCGTACTGAGAAGCCGCAGGCAGCTGAGCTAGGTCGAACTGATCGCAGCCAGGGATGTTGGCCCAGCTCACTTCGGTAGGAATTTCAACCAAGACTTCTTGGACGCGGGGATCCGTAATGTCATCAAGGAGATTTCCTTGCTCATCCCGTGCTGATTGGGCTGGGATGACACTGTAGCCGTGCTCGAGAAGGGCTGGTACCAGAGGATCATTGACTCCAAGGGTGATACGACGAATAAAGCGCTGTGCTTTAGGTGGATGCCAGCCAGAGGAGGCGCCAGTCAGCAACGACTTAGTGCCTGCAGGCTGAACGGTGGTGATTCGGTTAGGAACGCGGATGCCGTGCTTCTCACAGTAGGCTTTCACACCCTTGTGAGCAGCGGTACGCCAGCGACGAAGGTAGTGCTCCTCCATCTTGGTGTACATATCATGGGCACGACGACCCTGACGGCCCTCCATCATCCATTTGAGCCAGTCATAGCCACCGGCATGAACCATGAAGTCCCAGAGGCCAGTGAAGCTAACGCCAACGATCGGGTCGATTGAACGACTGTAGCGGTAGCGTTCATGCACGAACTCATGCTGAAGCAATGCAGCGACCTGGAGGCCAGCGGCATAGAAAGCGGCGTCCTGGGCATCGTAGTCAGAAGGATCGATCGTGTTGAGATGGACCTCTGCCAAATTGCAGTGGAAATCGCGGCCGATGATTTCACCACAGGGGTTGAGGCCATAGCGATCCATGCGGTGCTGCAGCTCACGCTCCTCGCACTTCTCTCCGTAGGTAGCTTCGTAGGCTAACTGCAGGTAGCGACGGGCAGACTGGTGCCCCTTGATGTTGTAAAGCTCGAGGAAACCGCGCTTAGTGGCGGCATCGCTCAGAACGTCCACGTTAGCCCTGGCAATTGCTTCGGGCACGTATTGAATAGCGCCCTCCCCACTCTGGAACTGCAGTCGAACTGCGTCCTCAATGGTCTCGTAGTCTGGTTTTGAATGGTAGCACCTTGTGTGGTTTGCCATTCGGAGAGCTTCCTTTTTAGGGTCCACACGCCAGTTCCCGGATTCGTCTTGGGAGTAGAGTCCAAGTTTTGCAGTGGCAGCGTCAGAGTCTGTTTCGCTAAACTGGCGCATGCCAGCAGACCGGCGAATGTTACCAGCAACAATGCAAGCCGCAGCTTCGTCGATGAGGAGACAGGCTTCAGTAGTGGTGAGCTGTCTTCCTGTGGCTCCGGCAAGAAGGTCGACAACCTTTCTGAACATTGTTTCAAGCTTAACGGGGTTTGCAGTTCCCCCGAATCCTTTGAGTTTTTCGCCTGCTGGGCGGACTTGTGAAAGATTGACATAAACACGACAGATAGGTTCTTTTTCTGGACAGACACTGGTGGCTTGGTGCAGAAGCGCCATGTAAGCGTCCTGCCAGCCCTTGCGGGAGTCTCCAACACGGATGAAGAGCGTTTGGTCGTCCCATAGACACTTGGTGTCAGGGAGCCCAGGCTCGTCGCCCACATCAGTCACGTTCTGCAAGACGAGCTTGCGGGTGATAGGAGGCAGTTTGTCAACAATGCTTTGCTCGAGTACCGCACCAGTACCTGAGCCCTGCATGGCAAGGTCGATCATCAGGCCAAATGCCTGGATGTCTTCCATGTGAGTGCTGGTGCAGTTGTAATAGCCAGAGAAGTTCTCCTGCTTCTTACTCCATTCGGTGCCTGCAACCCAAAAAGCACGCCCAGAAGGGAATGCTCGCTGCGCAAGGGCCTGCTCTTTTACCAGAGCTGCTTCCTCTTCGGTGAAGTCTCCAATGCGGGCAAGGTCGTCGACCGTGCGGGTCATCGCCTCTTGGAAGTTCTCCCTAGTGCCGTCTGCCTTGCGGCGGCTGTACGTGCGGTAAAACACGGCCTCTGCGGATGGGGCTTGTGGACGAAATTCTTTCATAAATTTGAGTGCGTAGGGAAAGGATGCCTAATCAGCTTACAGCAAAAAGGGGCTCTTGTGAACCCCCTTGTAACAAGTTTGTAACTGGTTTTAACTGACCAGTTTTGCTTCGATGATCAGACAGCCTGGATGAGTGTGCCTGACCCACTGGGTTGCAGCCTCGAGAGAGAATGCTTTACGTTGGACCCAGGTAGTACCGTCGGATCCTAAACGCCTTACCAAGAAATCGTAAGCATTCATGACAAGGACTCCAGAGTAGCGCCAGAGACGCGAGTCCACTCTTGAAACTCAGCAGCCTGGTCAAAGGTACGAGCTGCTTCGTAAGGAGAAGCGGCAGTGAGAATAAAGCGACGAAGCCAGTCGCCAGTAGAGTAGCGAGCGATGAGCACATACTCGCGCTGTGGACGACGTCGGAAGAAATTGAACATTGTGTGGACCTCCTGTGTGTGTATGCGAAAAGTGTAGCAGATCAGTCGAAGATTAGGCAACCCTTGGCGGAAGGATTGATTTCGCATTCTTTGTCAAAGAAGCTGACGGGTGACTTTGGCGCCGCGTCATACTCCTCGAGAAACTTGCGTTGCTGTGTAGCTAGAGGTGAGGCGTCGAACTCCTGGTAGCTCGAATCGTAAACGGTCTCGCAGGAACAGTCGGGACAGGGTTGGGAACAAGCCATGAGAATCTCCGGGATAGGGTTTGGTGAATTACTTGCCTTGGCCGCGGTAAGGCTTTTTGGGGCTACCTTTTTTGAAAGAGCCACGCTTGCGAAGGCCATGGCCTACAGAAGTGCGTTTCTGGGGGCCTCGTTGAAAGTCGCCGGCGTTGGAATAAAGAGACATGGAGCTGAGGTGTAACTGTGGTCAGTCTAACGGTTTCCTGTCCCAAATGTCAACAAAGACAAACGGCCCAGGAGCAGGGAGGCCAGCTTCTTTAGAAAGTCTGACCAAAGAACGATACATGCGCCAAGCAGTCCACTTCATCCTCAGGTTAAGGACATAGACCTGGAGCTTGAGACTGGCGGATGTGAGGGTAGCTGCGGTCTCTTCAGGCCACAGGACGAAAGCACCGATAATTAGTGCGGAAAGAACATAAGTGCCTTGCATGTTTACCACTCCGGGTTATGGAACACCTTGACAAGCACAGCGTCTGAAGGGATCAGTTCTGCAGCTGACAAAGTAGCGGCGGTCAAGTTGCGGGCGAGAAGATCGAGGTTCAACTCTTTCTGACTGCTCTCCTTGTAGATGGCTCTGAACAATTTCATAGGTTTATGTTTGGGGGACACTTGCATTATGGCAGTTCCCCTCCAGGTTGCCAAGAATCCTTAATACTCTGTAACACTGTGACAACTTCTTGTCTGGTCAAAGAGGCTCGATTGCCACCGTAGCCGTCGTAATAGCCGCGGCCATTGCGGTATTCGACACAGGCCCACTCACGGGCTAAAGCGTCTACAGCGGCCCCAACGTTGTCGTGACTGCCCTGTAAGTAAGAGATGATTGTCGGGCGCTTGTAGAGCACTAGAGCGGCCATCAGGCGATCCTGGACCT
>WLWE01002928.1_pt1 | contig 10383 bp, 14 predicted proteins | sample 6718301 | NCBI WGS metagenome assembly WLWE01 (sample SAMN12718691, study PRJNA515312) | sponge metagenome | isolation source: marine sponge | host: Mycale hentscheli | place: New Zealand: South Island, Marlborough, Capsize Point | collected 2003-05-01 | reverse complement strand
TAGTTGGTGAATCTCAAATATGGGACGGACCATTAAGCCAAGCTGGTAGACTTCACGGCGAAGGAGCTAGTAACGGTATATACGGAATGAAATTAAAAACAGCTCCAGTTCCTTTAGGAGGAAGAGGACCAATAACACAAATAGCAAAAGGATAAATTATGTCAGACTTTATAAAAGTAATACCAGTAGTGCCAAGCGCTACTTTAAATATTCCAGAACCAGGAGCTGTTTATCAAGGTTCTAGTAGTACAAATGGAACTACAATTACTTCAACAGGTTTTCTTACTTCAAATGTAAAAGCAGGAGATTCTATACAAGTTGGAGCTACTGGCGTTGTAAATTTAGACGCAGAAATACACACAATAATATCAGTTGATAGTGACACTGAATTAACATTATCAACAGGTGTTGTTATAGCAGCTCCTTATGATTTTAAAATTTACAGAGCTAATGGAGGTACTTTGTTAGAAGGTAACAGCGGTTATAGTGTACTAGCTCAATTAGACAACGCGGATAATATAACTTTTATACCGGTTGGTCAAACAGAACAAGTATCGTTAACTAACAATACTAATTTTAGTGTACAAGAAGTTTTAAGTGAAATAAAAATACAAAGAGTTGTTTCATGTGATGGAAGTAATATAATTGCATTTGATACAGATTAAAAATAAATAATTAAAAACAAAGAAATGGGATACAATAAACCAAATCCATTAAAAATGATGGAGTCAGCTTTAAAAATGTATAAAGCAGAAAAAAAAGGCGGTATGCATAGAATGGAATCACCCATGTATGCAAAAGAAGCTTCAAGAGAATTAAAAGATATGCCAATAGTAGATATTGAAAAAGGTGATGCTAAAGGTTCTCCAGCAAAAGGTGTTGGAGGTATGACTAACCATAGGAATTTTGAGCCAGAAGGAACTTGGGAAAAGCACAAAGCAGCAAAACATGGTGGTTCACCTGCTAAAGCTGCTAAGCCAGATTTTTTAGATTTAGATAAAGATGGTAATACTTCTGAGTCTATGAAAGATGCTGCTAAAGCTAAAGGTTCACCAGCTAAAATGGGACACAAAAAAGATTCTCCAGCTAAAGCATATTCAAAAGGTGCTAGTGGTCATGGTTATACAGCTGGACAATATGCTGCTCACCAAGACCAATCAATAGTTAAACAAAACCCTAAACACGTAGCCGCACATTCTGGTTCACCAGCTAAAAAACAAGGTTACAACGATAGATTAGATGAAAGTTTAGCTAAAGACGGTAAAGAGTCTAGCAAAAAACAATCTATGAAAGATCGTAGAGACGAATCAAAAGGAATGGAAAAATCAAAAGGAAAAGGAGCTTATTCTTCTGATCCAAAAATGAGCTAATTATGGGAAGAGGATACAGTGGAAATCACCCTCGTTATTCAGGCGAGAGATACGATGCTAAGCAAGCGTATAACAAAGACTTAACAGCTTCTGCTAGATTACATTATCTAGAGAATGACAGACATGATCACGATTCACCTCATCACATGAGTGTAAACGAAAGACTTGATGATTCTTTTGGTATGGGACAAAACACAGGTTCTGCTCCATCACCAATGAATAAACATTGTAAAAGTCATTCACCTGTAAATAATAGAGCAGACAAAATAAGAGAAAGAGCTGGTAAAATATCTAGTAAAACCGAAGGACAAGGCGGTTATGATTATGCAAACCCTAAAGTACAAAAACTTTTAAAGAAAGCTAAAAAAGTAGACGAAAGAAGTGGTATGAAATCTACAGACGAAAGATCTGGAGAGTTAAGAGGAAGAGAAGTGGATGATATGATGGATAATAGACCAGACAGTCCTTTTAACCAAAATGCTCTTACAATGGATGCATTAGAAGATTACGAAGGTAGTTTGTCAAGAATAAAAAAACCTATGAGAGGTTTAGATTTTGGCCCAGATAGAGAAACTAGGCAAGTGGTTGATGATAGAACTGGCGAAACTTATGCAGTACCTGTAATTACTCCTTCTGAATATGATTATAAATCACCTGACTTTCTTGGATCCAATCCACGCGCGAGACTAGAAAGAATGGCAAAAATAAGCCCTTACACAGGACGTTCTGTACTAGGAGCAGGAGAAGGTTACGATTTTAGCCAAAAAGCTCTTACGGAAAAGCACCAACAGAGTGAGAGAGCCAAAGAGATGCCTAAAAAAGTTTTGAAAACAGAATTAGAAATGTTGAAAGATCGCGTAGAAGATATTAAAAATAGTCCTTTAAATGCTTGTGCTAAAGACGAAGGTGGAAGTGGTTGTATTAAAGAAATGGGTGGAGCATGGAGAGTAATTAGTAATAAAACAGATAAACCTTGGCCAGCAAAATACGCAAGTAAATCAAAAGCTGAAGCTGCTTTAAGAGGTTATCACGCAGGATAATATGGATACATTAAATAATATTAGATCAAATTTTTTAAATAAAAACAATTTTAAAGTAGGTTTTTCAAATAGATCTCCTTTGAATCAGTATAATATTCCTACAGCTGATAGTTTTAATTTACCTAAATTAGATGCTGGAAAAGTTGGAATTGGTACAAGAATTGCTGAAGGTGATAACGCAATATCTAATGCTAAAATTAAAGGCGCAGAAGCTATTAATCAATCTATAATGGGTGCAACAGAAGAAATTGCAGAAGCTATTGATAAAAAACAAAAAGATAAAAAACAACAAGAGGTTGATCAATTTAATTCATATATGAATTCAGAAGATGGAGATAAGCTAATGAATACATTAAAAAATATATTTTGATTTCATGAAGCCAAAAGGACTAGGTGATAGCATAGCAAATTTTACTAAAAAAACTGGAATTAATTCAGCTGTGCAAGCTGTATCAAGAGCAATAGGTAAACCTTGTGGTTGTGGTAAAAGACAACAGGTATTAAACGAAAAGTTTCCATATAAAAACTAAAAATAGTATGTTTAGATTAAAAAATAAATTTACTATAGAATCGCCATTTAAGCAAGATAACACACCTATTTATAATACTAGTCTTGAAGATGGGGTTTTAGGTAAAGCAAATAATAACGGTACAATTTTAGTATCAGATAAAATAACTGATTCAGAAGAAAGACAAAGTGTTATTGATCATGAAAAAGTTCATTTAGATCAAATGGAAAGAGGTGATTTAGATTATGATGATGAAAATGTATACTGGAAAGGTAAAACTTATTCAAGAGCTGATATGAATGAAGGAGCTATGAATTTACCTTGGGAAGCTGAAGCATATAAAAAAACATAAAATGGGATTTAAAATGAAAAAAATTAGTAGCTTGATGAGTAACTCACCGCTACATAATACCGAAGATAATTTAGCTAATTTAAAGTACACAGACACTGATTTTGCTGAAAACAATATAGCAATAAGAGGAGAGGCTGTAATACCTGGTAAAGAAGTAGAAAAACAAGCTACTACTCCAGAAGAAATTGAAGCTTGGAAAAATGCTTCAGAGGAAAATAAAGCTAAATATATAGACCAAAAAGTAGTTAGAGAAAGAGATTATACTGCAGGTTTATTAGAGAAATACGGTAGATACTATAAGGAAGATCAAAGAGGTAGAAAACACGTTGTACATCCAATAGATTCAGGAGAATATTTAAGTATATATGAAGCAAAAAAACATTTTGGAGGGGAAGATACACCAGGTTATATAAAATGGTTTAAAAATCATCCATCAGCAGGTTGGGCTACGGCTAAACCAGGTTATGGATTTGAAACAAATTACGATCCAGAATTTAAACCTACCCAAAGACTAAGTGAGTACGCTTATAGAATAGATGAGTAAAAAAAAATTCAACCAAACTAAAGTCGGTAAATTTTTATCTAACGCAGCTCCTGGTATTTTAAACACAGTAGGTGATGTATTACCTGATAATGGTGTTATGGGTTTAGTAAAAAACCTTATACATAAAGAACCGGCTTTACCGCCAGAAGATAAAGAAAAAGCTTTATTATTATTGCAGCAAGATATAGTTGAAATGCAAGAAATAAGTAAACGTTGGTCTAGTGACATGACGTCAGATTCTTGGTTAAGTAAAAACACTCGACCAATGACACTTATATTTTTAACTGTGTCTTTAATTATTTTAATAGTTTTAGATAGTGGTAATATAGGTTTTGGAGTTAATGACACTTGGGTAGATTTATTAAAATCTTTACTTATAACAGTTTATGTAGCTTATTTTGGTTCACGAGGGGTGGAAAAATTCAAAAAAATGGGTGATAATAAATAAGAGTATTATATTAATTAAATCCAATTAAATGAAAAATTTATTATTAAGCGTGTTAATAATGTTTAGCACTAGCATTCAAAGTCAAGACTTAAGCAAAAAATTAAAAGGAGTTTGGTCAAGTGACACAACAAGTTATTATGTAGTTATACTGCACAATGACAAAGAATTTAAGTTTGTTAATTTTTCTTTTGTAGACAATGACACTGTAATAGAAACTGTTGTTGAGCAAAAAGATGATTACGTTAAAACAAAAATTTATAATCCTAAAAATAAATGGGAAGTGTTTTTAACTTACAAGTATGTAGACCAAAATACTTTATCAGTAAAGTTTGAAGGAAGTACCGATAGAACTTCTATATATAAAAGACATTGGATAATGACAAATTAAATTAAATAAAATGGAAAAAGTAAAAGAAATTACTAAAGAAGAATTAAAAAAAGTAAGAGACTTTCAGTCTAAACTTTTTGAATTAACACAACAAATAGGATTAGCAGAAACTCAAAAACATGCTATACTTCATGAAATAGCAGGTGTTAATCAAGATCAAGATGTTGTAAAAAAAGAATTAGAAAATAAATACGGTTCTATAAATATAAATTTAGAAGACGGAACTTATACTGAAACCGAAGAAAATGAATAATGTAGTTAGGAAAATCAGCATTGGTTCTGATTATAAAAATGATGCTATGCATTATTCTGTAGGTCAACAAGTTTATGGTGGTCACGAAATATCTCATATACTTTTAGACACAACTGATAATTCATATAACATACATATAAAGAAAAACAACGAGGTATTGCCATGGAAGAAATTTAACTCTAACATGGCTATATCTATAGAATATGATTTAGAGTATTAATGAATAGTATATATGATTTTATTATAGAACCTATGGGTGATAGGTATGATAATAAAAAAACAGTGGGCGGTAAGGATTTAATACTTAATACTAAGGTTGAGTCTTGGAAATTTGTTAATAGATTAGCAAAAGTTATATCAGTGCCAATAGCGTTAAAAACTCCTATAAAAAAAGGCGACACTATAGTTGTTCATCAAAATATATTTAGAAGATTTTACAACATGAAAGGTGAGCAAAGTAACAGTAGATCTTACTTTAAAGATAACATGTATTTTGCTGCTATCGATCAAATATATTTATATAAACACGATACAGAGTGGTTATCTTTTGGAGACAGATGCTTTGTAATGCCTATTAAAAATTCTAACGATCTAATAAACAGAAAAGAAGAACCTAGTATTGGAATACTAAAAATTACTAATAGTAAACTAGAAGCATCTAATATTAACTTAGGAGATACCATAGGTTTTGTTCCTGGTGCTGAATGGGAATTTATTATAGACGACCAACGTCTTTATTGTATGAAATCAAATGATATTGTAATTAAATATGGAAATAAAGAAAACCAAAAAGAGTATAATCCTAGCTGGGCAAGTCGCGGTTGAAGAATTAATAAAAGTAGCTAAAGAACCTATTGTTGATTCTGATGATGATATATCAGCTGATAGACTTAAAAATGCTGCGGCTACAAAAAAACTAGCTATATTTGATGCTTTTGAAATTTTAAATAGAATACAAGAAGAAGAGGATATAATTGAAGGTAAAATAGAAAAAGAAACCAAAAAACCTAAACAATTTAAAGGTTTTGCTGAAGGAAGATCTAAGTAATGTACGAGCAAACTTTATATAAAATACTAGACGATCATATAAAACCTAAAATAATAAAACAATTAAATAGGTATAAAAAATGGGAGTATGGTTATAACGCAGAACATGATATTATTGTTATTTCAAAGACTGGTAAAATAGGTGAAATATACGATATTCAAGGACTTAAAATAGCATTGCCTTTAGAAGAAAACGTTCATAAGTTTAAAGAAAATAAATGGACAGTTTTTGAATATCCTAAAGTTTTAAAGAAAATAAAAACAGTATTCGACTGGAGAGAATATCCAGAGGATTTTAAAGAACAATGGTATGAATATATTAACGAAGAATTTAGAAGGCGTGAAGAAGGTTTCTGGTATATTAACAAAGATAAACCTACTTATATTACTGGTAATCACTACATGTACTTGCAGTGGAGTAAGATTGACGTTGGGCAACCAGACTTTCGAGAGGCAAACCGTCTCTTTTTCATATTCTGGACCGCAGTACACGCCGACGCACGGTGCTATGGTATGTGCTATCTCAAGAATAGACGTTCAGGCTTTTCGTTTATGGCATCCGGAGTTACGGTGGATATGGCGACCATATCAAGCGACTCACGTTTTGGGATATTGTCCAAATCTGGCGCCGACGCTAAGAAGATGTTCACCGATAAGGTTGTACCAATATCCGTTAATTATCCATTCTTTTTCAAACCGATCCAGGACGGTATGGACCGCCCAAAGACCGAACTCGCATACAGAGTCCCAGCGTCCAAATTTACAAGAAGATCAATCGTATCAACCGAGCAGACCGAGGATCTCACCGGGTTGGACACCACAATCGACTGGAAGAACACAGGGGACAATGCCTACGATGGAGAGAAACTCAGGCTCCTCGTCCACGATGAATCGGGCAAATGGGAGCGCCCGAACAACATCCAGAACAACTGGCGTGTTACGAAAACCACCCTTAGATTAGGTAGTAGAATTATCGGTAAGTGTATGATGGGGTCAACATCAAATGCTTTAGATAAAGGAGGTGCAAATTTTAAAAAATTATTTTATGACTCAGATGTCACAAAAAGAAATGCAAATGGACAGACACGTTCAGGACTCTATTCTTTGTTCATTCCTATGGAATGGAATTACGAAGGATACATTGATTCTTACGGCTATCCTGTCTTCGACACACCAAAAGACCTTGTTAAAGGCCCTCACGGAACACCGATTACAATTGGAGTCATTGAATACTGGCAAAACGAAGTTGATGGTTTAAAACAAGATCAAGACGCTTTAAATGAATTTTATAGACAATTTCCAAGAACTGAAGAGCATGCTTTTAGAGATGAAGCAAAATCTTCTTTGTTTAATTTAACTAAAATATACGAACAAATAGATTGGAATGCAGATATAAAAAGATCATCTGTTGTAACACAAGGTAGTTTTCAATGGACAGGAGGTATTAAAGATACTACTGTTATATTTGTACCAAATAAAAATGGAAGATTCTTTGTTTCATGGGTTCCGCCTAAAAGATTACAAAATAATGTAATAAGTAAATTAGGCAATAAATATCCTGGTAATGATACTTTAGGAGCTTTTGGTTGTGACAGTTATGATATATCAGGTACAGTAGACGGTAGAGGTTCTAACGGAGCTTTACATGGATTAACTAAATTTAGCATGGAAGACGTGCCACCAAATCATTTCTTTTTAGAATATATTGCTCGTCCACAAACAGCTGAAATATTCTTTGAAGATGTTTTAATGGCTTGTATTTTTTATGGTATGCCAATACTTGCTGAGAATAATAAACCTAGATTACTATACCATTTTAAACGTAGAGGTTATAGAGGTTTTGCAATGAATAGACCAGATAAAATTTATAATAAATTATCTGTTACAGAAAAAGAGATAGGTGGAATACCTAACTCTAGTCAAGATATAATGCAAGCGCACGCTGCTGCTATTGAAAGTTATGTTGAAAGTTACGTTGGACTTAGAGACGACAACACATATGGAGATACATATTTTCAAAGAACATTAGAAGACTGGGCTAAATTTAATATAAACAATAGAACAACACACGATGCTTCTATTAGCTCTGGTTTAGCAATAATGGCTTGTAATAAAAATAAATATAGACCTGTTCCTCAAGTTATGAGAAAAAATTATGATTTAGGAATAAAAAAATTTGATAATAGTGGGTTATTATCTAAAATGATAGATTAAATGAGAAAAGTATATACTAACGGTAATAGCATTTTTCCTAGCCAAGTGGTTAGCGACGCTGAAAAAGCATCTTGGGAATATGGCGAGCAGGTTGCTCAAGCTATAGAACAAGAATGGTTTAATCAAGGGAGAACAAATGGCAATAGATATCTGACTACATGGAATAATTACAATAGACTTAGGTTATACGCTAGAGGCGAACAACCTACTCAAAAATATAAAGATGAATTATCTATTAATGGTGATTTGTCTTATCTTAATTTAGACTGGAAACCAGTACCTATTATATCTAAATTTGTAGATATATTATCTAATGGTATTTCTAACAAAGATTATGATATAAACGCTTTTGCACAAGACCCTGCTGCTATACAAAAAAGAACTAGTTATGCTGAATTGTTAGCGCAAGATATTTTTGCAAGAGATACAATGAAACAAATAACAGCTCAACTAGGAAAAGAGTTGTACAACACTAATATTCCTGAAGATCAATTACCACAAACTCCAGAAGAGTTAGAACTTCATATGCAATTAACTTATAAGCAGTCTGTAGAAATAGCAGAAGAAGAAGTTATAAACCAAGTATTAGATTACAACAAATGGGATTTAACAAGACGTAGGGTAAATTATGATTTAGTAACTTGTGGTATTGGAGCTGTTAAAACAGACTTTAATGTATCAAACGGTATAACTGTTGATTATGTAGATCCAGCTTATTTAATATATTCTTACACAGAAGATCCAAATTTTGAAGATATATATTATGTTGGTGAATTAAAAGCACAAACATTACCAGAGATAGCAAAGCAATTTCCAAATTTAGACGACAAAGTACTAGAAAAAATACAAGAATATCAAGGTAGTCAAGAAAGTAAATATGGTTTTGGTCAAGGAGCTTGGGATTCTAATACTATTCCTTTGTTATATTTTGAATATAAAACATATAGCAACCAAGTATTTAAGATAAAAGAAACAGAAAGCGGTTTATTAAAAGCTATAGAAAAACCAGATAGTTTCAATCCACCAGAAAATGATAACTTTGAAAGAGTAGGAAGAACAATAGAGGTTTTATATAGAGGTGTTAAAGTTTTAGGAACAAATATATTATTAAGATGGGAAATGTGTCCTAATATGACAAGACCTTTTGCTGACACTACAAAAGTAGAAATGAACTACGCAATATGCGCTCCTAGAATATACAAAGGTCGTATCGATTCTACAGTTGGTAGAATAACTGGTTTTGCAGATATGATACAGATAACGCATCTTAAATTACAACAGGTGATAGCTAGAATGGTGCCAGATGGTGTGTTCTTAGACATGGACGGTTTAGCAGAGGTTGATTTAGGTAATGGAACAAACTATAATCCAGCAGAAGCGCTTAATATGTATTTTCAAACTGGTTCTGTTGTAGGTAGATCTTTAACACAAGATGGTGATATAAATAGAGGTAAAGTACCTGTTCAAGAACTAGCTACAGGTTCTGGCCAAGCTAAAATACAAAGTTTAATATCTACGTATAATTATTATTTACAAATGATACGTGATGTAACCGGACTTAATGAAGCAAGAGATGGTAGTACACCAGATAAAAGCACTTTAGTTGGTTTACAAAAACTAGCTGCTCAAGCTTCTAATATAGCTACAAAACATATTAACAATGCTAGTTTATATTTAACATTGAGAATATGTGAAAACATATCTAAAAAAGTTAATGATATGTTAGATTATCCTTTAACTGCAAACGTATTAAAACAAAGTATATCTGTATTTAATACTGAAACGTTAAAAGGTTTAGAGCAAATTAACTTACATGACTTTGGTATATTCTTAGATCTTGAACCAGACGAAGAAGAAAAAGCTATGTTAGAACAAAACATACAAGTAGCTTTATCAAGTGGCGGTATTGATCTAGAAGATGCAATAGAAATACGTCAAATACGTAATTTAAAGCTTGCTAACCAAATGTTGAAAATGAAACGTAAACGTAAGTTACAACGTGAAAGACAAATGCAAGCTGAAATGTCTCAACAACAAGCACAAGCAAATGCTCAAGCTAGTCAAGCAGCAGCAGAAGCTGAAGTACAAAAGCAACAAGCTTTAACATCTGAAAAAGTAAACTTTGAGCAAGCTAAGTCTCAGTTTGAAATACAACGCATGCAAGCAGAGGCTCAAATAAAAAGAGAATTAATGTCAGAAGAGTTTAATTATCAAGTTC
>WLWE01002927.1_pt1 | contig 10386 bp, 11 predicted proteins | sample 6718301 | NCBI WGS metagenome assembly WLWE01 (sample SAMN12718691, study PRJNA515312) | sponge metagenome | isolation source: marine sponge | host: Mycale hentscheli | place: New Zealand: South Island, Marlborough, Capsize Point | collected 2003-05-01 | reverse complement strand
CATTGCCGGGGTTTGGCCTTCCAGCAGGCCAACGACCCCAGAGGCAATAAACGCGGCACCACCGGTCCGCTCAAGCGCCAGTGCGGCGGCAAGCGATGCGCCCACCATCATGTAAATTTGCCGGTCATGTATGGATTATCTGCCTCCTTGGAGGCGACCACTATCAGTGGGTTTGTTGGTGGGTGTGTTCAATGGTTGCTTACAATTCCTTAGTCGCAAGGTACTCAATCAAGGCGTATTGGATTAGTGCGCTTCTTGTTACGCACATACCTCCAAAGCCAGTCATTCTGACCGCATCAACTGTCTCAAGAATCTTGAGGGGTAGTGATACGCTCACCTGTGTTGCTTTCGCTTGCGGGTCTATTTGCTTTCGTCCCATGTTATGTTCACCCTCCCGTTAGGGAGTTGGATAAAGGAATAAGAAAAGGAAGTGGGCCGCCCCCGTAGGGGCGACCCGTTGTGTGTTTGTCCGGTTTGTCACTCAGTCCGGTTGGCTACCTCAAGCCATCTGAGAGGGTAGGTTGTAGGCTACCACTGTCCTCAATCCAAGTTGTACTTAGTCGCTCACGCTTCCCATAGATACTGGTCGTCGTCAGCCCTTTGCTCATCAGTCCGGTTGTCCACCGGTGCTGGCTCGGGTACATACTTCTTGGTTGGTCGCATAGATGCCCTGTATGCTTCGACTCGGCGCACTGAGCATGGGCCATCACAGTCCATGCGGTCTACGCTGTTGTCGAAAGAATGCGGCTGTAATTTACCTCCGCACTCTACATTTAGGCACTTCTTCATGTTCGGTTGCTTGTCGCTCATGGTTATGTCTCCTAGGGAGTAGGTGAGCCGATTTGTATCCCGCATATTGCTCAAGCGGCGCATCCCGAAGGAGGCTGGGTAAGTGTGATAGTGAAGTTTGGTAGGTGGCTAGGAATAGAAGGGGGGAGATTGACAGGGGGACGAATCCCCCTGCCAATCAAAGTCGGGCTACTAGGCCCGTATCATGTCATGTACGAATGAGCCGATTACAGTCGGTAATCGTAGTCGTCTAGGCCACACAAGTCCCAAACCTTGTCATCATTATCCGCCGGGGCGTGGTCGCCCCTAAGTAATGCAATCAAGTCCTGTTCATAGACTGAAGGTACTAGCCACTGAGGTAAGTTGTACTCTAGTGATTCGCCCTTGTAGTCCCACTTATCGGGACTAATGCCTTTGTGTTCGATAGCGTCGTAACCATGCCATTTACCTTCTATTGGAAGGAAACCGCCGGAGGTTGTCTTGGACATCTTATCCCTTGCTAACTTCAGTATTCGATAGTTAGGTTTGGGCGAGTGCTTGATGACTGTGTAGTTAGGTGGGTTTGATTTCCCACTTGTACTGTAATAGTCATCTTCTACCTTGAAGGTGCGCCAATCGTAAGACACACCTGCTGTCTCCTCGCTGCCATCTATGTCACGCTTGGTGATTGTGCCATCGGGGTTGATGGTATATTCTCGCCCTATTGTGCAATCCCATTCGCTGAAGAGTCGCTTGCCGACTCCTTGCTTGAGTAGTGCCAAAGTTGAGGCGATTACTACCGGCCCGTCGGCTCTATCTAGGCGACCCATAACTAGAGGGTTGCCTCCATTAGTCCAACACTTGAGTGTGCCCTTTGGGTCACGGTTGTCAGACCAAATGAGTGACATTGTACCTTTACAGTGTTCTACCACCTTCTCGATGCCTCCAAGTTCAAGACATTGCGCCACAGCCTGTGAGTCCACAGGGCCAGTCGGCTGCTCGTCTAGTGCTGTCCATACCGAATTATGGTTGTGAACTACGCCATTGTGAACCATTGTAACTATTCCATTGCGACCCAAGTGAGGGTGTGCGTTGGCTTTGTTATTGACTCCATGAGTGGCGTACCTTGTGTGCATCATAGTCCACATGGTATTGCGATTCAATTGCTTGCCCATGTGATGTGCCATTGCCCTACTAGAGTGAGGGGCTTTGACATAGTACACACCGTCGCCGTTATCGAAGGCGAATCCCGATGCTTCCTTGCCTCGGGCTGCTAGTGCCTTGAACAGTCTCGATGACATCTTCTTGGCCTTGAATCGCTTGGCTACGGCGTGGATTGCTCCAATACCGCATCCTACGACCACCAAGGCTAGTGGGATGACTCCCATAGCCACTGACAGTGCTAGACCGCCAAAGGCTGAGAAGTTAGTCCATGTCTCGCATTCGTTACAGTACGCCTCGGTATGTTGAGTGTACTCACGCTCAATGTTACTACTTTCCATGACATTAGTACAACACTCATCGCAGTTCCTTTCGGGGTACGATAATTGATTGAAGTGTTCCTTGATTTCGTCGGCTAGTATTTCCGAGTAATTCACGCCACACTCGGTGTCATGGTCACAAGTTACCTTGCCGCACTTAGTACAGGTCGGTATTGCTTGGAACATTGCACTGTGGGCTATCGACGGGTCGTGTGCGAACACACTTGGGTCGGAGCCATTGAGTGACCTAATTCTACGAATACCGGTTAGGTACATGTAATCGTTAGGTGATACTCCAAGGTAGGCCATGAAGTCATGGTATGACTCCCCGTTATACTGGGTAATGTCCGCCCATGATTCACTCGCACATCGGCTTGTGAGTAGGTAGACAATATCAATCCAATTCTGTAACTTGGCCGCATTGGTTGTACCTTGATGAGAACGGAACTCGATTGTCCCGTACTTCTGTACTGCCAATGGGTTGACACACTGATAGCGGCTGTCATTGCGACCTCCACCATCTAGTAGTGTATCATAGAGTTTCAGTCCAATTCTAATGTTATCATCAGACTCTATTTCCGTGGTGATGTATCTATCTTCATCATCGTCCCACTCTCGCTCGCTAAATGTCATAGGACTAATGTCCTCAAACATCTGTGGAAGGTAGCGGACATCCTTAGACCATCTACCGTCACGGCGACTAGGTGATACCATCTTGTTCAGTACCGTTTGAAAGTACCCGTAAGCATAGGCTGTGTTTCCACAAATTGCCTTTGCCACATCATAGTCTGACCATTCCGTACCCGTAGCCTTGACTAGCCACTCGCCGGATTCGTAGTCCTTGAGTCCCACATGAATGTGGGCTGATGTGCTAGAGTCAACACCGGCGACACCCCGAAGGGCACTGCTAATGCGACTGAGCCAAGAGCGTTGGTCATAATCTCCCGAAAGTGGGGGAGATACTATCTCGAAACCGCCACTATTGAGAGACGAGTCTGTGACTAACTTAGTCCGACTCATGACTTCATGGGTGTATCCGTCGTATCTAATTGAGATACGCTTCAACAACCTCTTGGTCTTGTTAGACAGTAGTGAATCGTTAGATTTTATCTGTCTGTCAAGCCATTGTGCCATCTTCTCATGTGGGCTGTCTCGTAGGTGCTGCTTCTTGATTAGTTCAAGTTCGATACCTATTCGCTTGCTCATTCGTTCATTCTTATGCTTGCTAATGACAGTCATGCCGACCGCTACCATGAGTCCGATGACCCATAGCATAGGTAGCACAATTGCCAGTCCGTTTGCTTCTATTCCATTCATGTTTTCAGCCTCCTACCCTTGTGCCAATTGTTGTGGCGGGTGGAATATGATTTACTTGATTGAATCATTGATTTGCATCTCCTCAATCTATGTGAATGTGAATTGTAAAAATGAACTACCGTAGGTCTGTTTGTCACTAAATCGCATCTGTCCTAGACAATTACTAGGAATGAAAGAAGATGCCATCAAATCGCTTTCGATTTTGGACTAGGTAATGAGTCCCCAGTCCTACGGTCTTGGGCCAAGTGAGTGCATTGAACACCTTTGTTCACCGGCTCGACCCGTTTGCTAGGTATTACCCTAGTCGTCCACCCTCCTTCTAGTTCAAGCCCTCATCCGTACCATTGCTGGCCTTCGATGTAGTGAATCACTGGGTGCTTGCTGTCCTAGATGTGTTAGTCTGTGGGACAGGTTCGCTTCCCAGTGAAAAGCGGGGTGATTTCGAGAGCGACGGGCTACTGTCCCCAAGTCTTGTGATTGCTGACTCGGGAAGGTTGCCCCCCTCGATTCGTTTCCGATTGCTTCGGTCAAGGTCGCCCTCGACAATTAGCAGATATACCCCGTTGGTATAAACAATTCACGAACATGTTCGGTTGCTTATAATAGAATCAATCTCAAAATAGCCGCCCGAAACGGGGGCGGAAGCCCGTTCATGATAGGTATATACCGTTCATGATAGGCTCTCTCTCTCTCTCTCTTTCTCTCTCTCTCTTACTGAGCCGTCAGATAAGAGAAGCCTCTTACTGATATATCCTTGATTTAATTCAATCGCTGGGTTCATATACTATGGCTTGGCTGTTCATAATATCCGTCGAGACACAGGCGGGGAGGTGAAAAAAAATATGACAACAATAACAGAAACACGACTTTACAATATCGTCGAGGTAATACAGGCCCACTGCCATAAACTTAACTTGTTAGATGCAAACGAAACCCTAGAACTAACAATTGGTTCAAAGTACTTCGGGAATAGTTTCCAAATATACGCTTTTGATGCTGATAAAAGCGAGAAGCGAGCAAGACATCTATACTTTGGAGGCTATCTAGGCATGACAAAGAAGGAAGCCGATTTGAGCCTATGCGGAATTAGAGACGCATTAGGGGCTATACTTTACAATTGAATCAATAATTGATTCAGTTTCTCGGCATTGCGCCGATTCTGCCATCATCGGAGGTTCGCCTCCGGTGGTGGCTCTCTTTTTTTCTCTCTCTCTTTGCGTAGCCTATGGGCTGGAAGGTATGACTTACTGATATGTTATCGAATAACTAAATCGGTGGCTTGATATAGTAGTGCCAATGTGGGTTAATTAATGCCGAGAACTACAATAGACTATGAATATGAATGCCAAGTGTGTAATTTGGTATGGCTTAGGGAGGTTTGGACATGTGTTCAAAACCCCATAAGTACCGTAAAGTGTACAGAATGTGGCACTGTTGGAAAGCATGTGATGACAGGAGTATTCCCTGCCACAGTATCAAAGGTTAGGTTTGACTGAACTTAATCTAAATCTGAGAAGCGGGGGGCTTCGGCCCCCTGTTTCTCCCCTCTCTCTTTCTTTCTCTCTCTCTCTCTCTTTTACTGAGCCGGGGAGTAATACTTACTGATATACATCAAACAAAAAAATATATGTGGTGGAGACACCGATGGCTTTCGCCACCGATGCCTCCGGTTCTGTTGGGGACAAAATGAGAAGGAGGGCTGTTGATGTCGGAGTCAGCCTCTCCGCCAGTCATTGACTGGATTATTCGCCCGCAGGCAAGTCCCTAATGGACTAATATCGTTGGTGTTCGATAGGTGGTTCCACTGGGGACTAATCCCCAGTGAAACCGAAATCGAGTGAATTACTTCACTCGTATGTCGCAACTGCCCTAAGTGCTCGAATGACTCTAAGAGGTCGAGTCGACTTGTGTTCTAGCACTAATTCAGCCGCTTGCTGACTCATTTGAGCCAGCCCCTCATTTAGAGGTGCATCTGAGCCTTGGTGTGGGCCATGTTTCATAGAATGGTTTCCTTGCACTAATGTGTCTGCAAGTCCCCATGTTGTGGTTGTTACCCAATTGTAATCATCGTCCCAATCCGATGTTTTAATTCGGGGTACGCTTCTACTTGGCAATTGTTTAATGGCTTCATAACCACTTCCAACATTCCTTGCTTCACAAAGTCCAGTCGCTAGTACATTGCCAGTTAGGCAAAATGCACAGTTAATGCGACTTAACTCCAGTACGATTCTGTCTGCCAAAGCAGACATCAATTTATCGTATTTGTTCAGCATCCTAGTCGGGCTTGCCAGTAATCCAGTTACAGCAAGAGGTTTTGTGACAACATAATTGTCCCAATCCGCTCGTAGGTTGGCTAGGTCGGTCATTCTTCGGCTCAGTGTGTCAACAGTTTGACGACTGAGAAGAGTACTGAATCCTAGCGTAATTAACGCTAAGAGTCCTCTCCTCAAGGTCTGCCCTGTCTTCACCTCATCTTCTACACGGTTTTGTAACTCCATGAATCCTGTACACATACCGGCATAACCGGTAAAGTGAGTCAGTCACTTTGTTACACCTGCTTTTGACATCGGGGTTGCTCCCCGGTCTGTTTCCAGTTTCGTTCCAAACATCCTGTTCACCGGTGGGGTCTTGCCGGTTTCGATGCTCGGATATACCCATGCTAACAGTCCCACATACATAAAGTCACGGTTGACTGTGAGTTCAAAAGTCACGGTTGGCTGTGAAGAAGTAAAAATGCCACGCAGTACAGCGTTCTCTCTCTCTTTCTCTCTCTTTTTTACTGGAGGGGCTACGGCTAAGTATTACTAATATATTATACTATTATTCCTTGGCTACTCAATTTCGCTCGGCTCACTGAAAAAGTGGCTCGGCGGGCTAAAATGTGGGGCAAATCCGAGAAGTATTGATATAGGGGCAGCCTCTCCGACTAATTGCCGAAGGAGGCACAGCACGATGAGTGATATAGAAAACGAGCATGATGAGGAAATGACCCCCGAAGATAGTTTGGTGGCAGGTATGACCCTGTTCCATCAACATCAATTCGAGGAGTTTGCAGAATCGTTCAAACGGGAAATGTTTGAGTCGGTTGACACAGCAGTAAAGGAATCTGATACAGTATCAGACCTTCGCTATGAATTAGATGAAGCGGTGAAGAATGCTAAGGCAAATCACGACGAAGCCGTAACTCACAATGAGTTACAGGAGAAGTTGAATGAAGCCACTAACGATGTCCGTATAGCGGCTATCGAAGCAAGCATCGAAGAGTTAACTGGATTAGTTAACGATGAAGTATGCCAAGCAGTACTTCACAAGCAAGAGAAGTTAGAGAAGTTCTTCACAATGGCTTCTGAGTTCTTCGCTTGAATCTAATCTGATTAGATAGACTGATTCAGTTACAGTATTCCGCCCCTCAGTGGACTTCGGCCCACTGGGGGGCACTCTCTTTTTTTCTCTCTCTCTTACTGCGTAGCATGTTCGGGAAGGTATGACTTACTGATATAGTACTCCTATTTGTTTAATCGGTGGGTTCATATACTTGGTGCTACTGGGGTAGAATGAGGCAACAAAAATGTCAGACGAGAAGATGGACAAATACGCAGTAGCAATCGTTGAGATTGTTAAGGCAATGAGCAACGAGGATTTAGGACAAATCCTAACAGACAGTGTGAAGTGGCAATTGGAAGAATATCCAACAATGTCATACAAGGAACTGAAAGAAAACATGATTGATTCAATAATCATGAAAATCGAGCAATCGGATGAAGGTGGCCGCCACTACACAACCAGTGGCGATTTCTGAGCCGGGGTATTTTGAGAGGTGGGGGGCTTCGGCCCCCTATCTTTCTCTCTCTCTCTCTTTCTCTCTCTATTACTTATTTGCGGTGAGGTATGACTTACTGATATAGTATTCGTGTATGTGTAATTTAGATTTGGAGATTTAGATTTGGAGATTTAGATTTGGAGATTTAGATTTGGAGATTTAGATTTGGTATTCAAATCGTCAATATGTGGGGCATATAGACGATGTATTCATAAGGGGTGGTGCATACGGCGTTACATGGTCGAAGCAAATAGCCACCAATGGAGCATAGCCGGAGAAGACAGAAAGTGCAAGGTATGTGGTCTTGTAGCACACTCATTGAGTGATGTACTAATCAAGAACCAACAACCATGTGAACCAAAACATGTTGAAGCATACATCGTAGGGATAATGGATGAAGTGACATTCATCAACCTACAAACTAACGCAAGTGACTACAAGGAGTGATTAAGAATGCCATACGCACCAAATCAAAACCCAGCATGTACACAACCTAAAGCACAGACTATCAACGGTGCTACTTGGTACCTTCATACAGTGGAGGACACCTGTGAGGATGTTGATTGCTGTTACTGTCATGGCTGTGAGTACAATGACCAAGACGAAGCAGGTCAACCGTACTGTACAGTGTGTGGAGAATATGAAGAATATGATGATGAACCAGTGAGGGATTGAAAATGATGAATAATAGATATTGGATAGCGATGTACAAATCACCTATGATTAGGTGTATTAGATGCAGCACACTGGAGGTAGTAGGACAAAGGATAACCAAGCGTACCAACCTTGGGTTCGGGTGCTGTGTACCTATGGAAATGGTACCGCAGAACTGGGCAACCTCAGATGCACCGCAGTGGATATTAAAACTGCGAAATTGAAACCGTTGAATCGGGATTTTGAATCCTCGGGAGTTTCGACTTCCGAGGGTTCTCTTTCAGATTTTCTTTAATGCTTATGTGAGGTGCGCCAAAAACGCACCTTACTAAGTATATAGGGACAGCCAAGCACCACGCTAATTTTTGTAATTTTTTTTGAGTAACATTGATAAACTGGCGTGAGTACCCACTAACTAATGTCCCATTACGAGACTATTGAAAAGCACATGGATGAACACCCCGGCTCAAGAATCGGCTACGCCCGACTCCTAAACCAAAAATACCCCGACTCAACAGTCAAAGCATGGGAAATGCGTCTCATCAACTACGAAAGTGCTGCGAAAGAAGATGACTACCTATACGACGAGTCCTCCGACACATACACTACGACCCTCACCTTTGGGGACATCATAATGACTGGTGAAAAACATCGAGCCATGCTTCGTGATTATGCCGGATTCGATGGCAAGCCGATGACCGGGGCAGAAATGGCAATCAAGTATGACCTGCCTGTTGAACACTTTAACGCATGGAAGAGAGCGCATGGTGTCACGCATAACACTGTCCCTCTCACAAATGAGCAACTGTTGGATAAGCCCGAGCAACATATAGATGAACTGCTTGCCCACCGCAAACATAATGCCGCTCAAGAAATCTTCAAGCGTGAACAGAAGTCCCTGCAAGAAGATGCTGTCAAGTGGCGTGATTTAGACTTCAAACTAAACTATCTAAAAGACTTACCGAAAGCCACTACTACGGTGCCGAAACTAAAATTACCTGTGGCCCCATCACCATACGCTCTTGTAGTATGTCCTACCGATTTCCACTGGGGTAAAGGCGGCTGGGAAGATGAAGTAGGAGAAACCTACAACTTCGAGGAAGCACGAAAGCGTCTAATGGAAAAGACCGAGAGCCTTGTTAGCAGAATCCCATCTGCGCCGGATAAAATCTATCTAGGTGCTGGTTCCGATTGGTTCCATGTAGATAATGACCAAGGTACTACAACCCGTGGTACTCCGCAAGATATGTGTGGCTCACCTGCTGAAATCCTAATTACCGGATGCAAACTAGCCCGTGAGCATGTTGACCTTATGCGTCAGATAGCACCAGTCGAGATAGTAATGATGGCTGGTAATCATGACCGTCATTCTACCATTGCGCTAATGATGTACCTATCCGCAGCATACGAACACTGTGATGATGTAACAGTCACTATATCCTCATTCAATCGTCGCTATCTAACCTATGGTTCAACCCTACTTGGGTTCACCCACGGTGACGGATTAAAGCGCAGCAACAGTTTAGCCGGGCTTATGGCCGTCGAAGCAAAGAAAGAGTGGGGACAAACTGACCATCGTGTATGGTTCCACGGACATCTTCATCACCAACGCCTAACTGAAAAAGACGGATGTCTTGTTGTACAGATGCCATCCTTAGCGGGACATGACAGATACCATGCAAGAGCAGGGTACACAACAAGCACAGCAGGTCTAGCAGCCTACCTAATTGATAAAAAGGAAGGTTACATAGGCTCACTATTCGCACCAGTCACACATGAGGCTTAGGCATGGCTAGTAAGTGGCGGTTTCACAAAAAACTAAGACGGTGTAATACCTGTGGTTTTGAAAAGGAAGGGTATTACAACTGTCACAAGGTATGGAACCCTCAGAAAAAGAAACAAGAATACTGTGGTTACATGAGAGTGGTGGATTAGATGGTAATGCCTAACTTTAATTTCCAGCGTTCTCGTCACGACATACGCCATTTCTACGAATGGTTATCCCCCGAGTATGAATGGGCTAACCATATCCAAGAGTGGATGGATTTATATGCTGACCGTAAAGGCGCACAGGTACACCGTGTATGTATTATTGCTCCCCGTTCCCACAGCAAGTCTGCTACTCTACGAGTCAAATTACTACACATGTGTTTATTTGAAAACCGTAATGGCAATCCCATAGAAGTGTGGTTATTCTCCGCCTCAATACGCCAAGCAACAAACCGTCTTGAGGAAATCAAAACAGATATGCGCCGCCATCCCGAACTACGAAAGTATCTTGATGAGCGTAAGTCAAACAAACAAAGAATCTCATTCACTAACGGTGCTTGGATTCAAGCAACAGGT